>Ga0209168_10000175_pt1 | contig 72036 bp, 64 predicted proteins | sample Coa_R1_FD_187156 | JGI IMG/M metagenome (GOLD analysis project Ga0209168, IMG submission 187156) | Surface soil microbial communities from Centralia Pennsylvania, which are recovering from an underground coalmine fire - Coalmine... | ecosystem: Environmental > Terrestrial > Soil > Unclassified ...
CGCTAACCGACGGACGCGCGCTGCGAACTGATTGCGGTTCCGGAGGCATGGTCATGCTCGCACCTGATTTTTCCGTAGCCTGCTAGAGCGGAATCCTCGGATGGCTCGGTATGTCGTCGGCCGTCTTCTGCTGCTCGCCCCGACGCTCGTCGGGATGTCGGTGCTGATTTTTGTGCTGGTGCGTCTCCTTCCCGGGGACGTCGTCGACGCGATGCTCACCGGCGACGTGGGGGCGAGCGCGAGCGCGAAGCAGGCCGTCCGGCAGGCGCTCGGCCTCGCCGACCCGCTGCCCGTGCAGTACGTCAAGCTCGTCGGCGGCGTTCTCACCGGCCACTTGGGCAACTCGCTCACGAGCGGCGAGCCGATCGCGCGGATCATGGCCCGCGCGGTCCCGATCACCGCGGAGCTCGCCGTGCTGGCGGTCGTGCTCGCGACCGCCGTCGGGATCCCGCTCGGCGTCCTCTCCGCGGTGCGCCGGAATTCGGTCTCCGATTTCCTCGCCCGGGTCGCCGGGCTGGCGGGGCTGTCGGTGCCGAACTTCTGGTTCGCGACGCTCGCGCTGCTGGTGGGGTCGCTCGTGTTCCATTGGATCCCCCCGGTGACGTGGATCCCGCCCTGGCAGCACCTGTGGGCCAATTTGGGGCAGATGGCGATTCCCGCGCTCGCGATCTCGGTGTATCTCATGGCGATCGTCATGCGGATGACCCGGGGGACGATGCTCGAGGTGCTCGGGCTGGACTACATTCGGACCGCGAGGGCGAAAGGGGTCTCGGCGCCGTCGGTCGTCTTCCGCCACGCGCTCCGCAACTCGTTGATCCCCGTGATTACCGTGATCGGGTTCCAAGTCGGCACGCTGATGGGCGGCGCGACCGTGGTGGAGGTGATCTTCGGGCTGCCGGGGATGGGCTACACACTGGTGCAGGGCATCTTCGGACGCGACTACCCGGTGATCGAGATCTCCGCGATGTTCCTGGCCGCGGTGTTTGTCTTTGTCAACCTCCTGGTCGACCTGCTCTACGGCGTCCTGGACCCCAGGATCGAACAGGCGTGAGCACGACGCCGACCGTCGAGATACGCGGGGGATCCCGCGCCACCGTGGCACGGCGCCGCCGGTGGCTCGCCCCGCGCCGCGTGTGGCGCAATCCAATCGGGTTGACGGGTGCCGCGATCATCCTCGTCACCGTGCTGATCGCGCTCCTGGGGCCGCTGGGGTGGCGTGTTGACTACGCGAGCGAGGCGTCCCACCGCCTGTTGGCGCCGAGCGCGCCCCACCCCATGGGGACCGACGAGTTGGGGCGCGACGAGCTCGCGCGGGTGATCCACGGCGCGTGGGTGTCGCTCCAGGTGGGCATCGTCTCGGTGCTGATCGCGTTCGTGCTGGGGAGCACCACGGGGATCGCGGCGGGGTTCTACCGGGGCCGGACCGACGCCGTGCTCATGCGCATGATCGACGTCATGTTCGCGATCCCCGGGCTGGTACTCGCGATCCTGATCGCGGGACTCCTCGGGCCGAGCCGTACCAACGCGATGATCGCGATCGGCATCGTCTACGCTCCGGCGTTCGGCCGCGTGGTGCGAGGATCGGCGCTCAGCGTCATGAGCTTGCCCCACGTCGAGGCGGCCCGGAGCCTCGGGGCGTCGGATCTCAGGATCATCGCGCGCCATCTGGTGCCGAACCTGATCGCGCCGCTCATCATCTTGACGACGGTGTACCTGTCGACCGCGATCCTCACCGAGGCCGCGCTGAGCTTCCTCGGGTTGGGCACCCAGCCGCCCGAGCCGTCCTGGGGCAGCATGCTGAACGCGTCCCGCTCGTACATGGAACTGGCGCCGTGGCTCGCGGTGTTTCCCGGGATCGCGATCATGGTGGTGGTGCTGGGGTTCAACTTTCTCGGGGATGGGTTGCGTGATCTGCTCGATCCCCAGTTGCGCGAGGTGTAGCCGGCGATGAGCGATCTCTCCGTCACCAGCACGGTCGACTTCGACCGTCCAGGCAAACAGATTGGACGGTTGCAAGTACCGCGGTCCACCAACGAGAGCGGCTGGTCGAACCTGTTCATTCCCGCGATCTGCATCGCGAACGGCAGGGGCCCCACGGTCGTCGTGACCGGCGGCGTCCATGGGGACGAGCCGGAGGGACAGGTCGCCGCGCTCAAGCTCGCGCGCGAGACCACCCCGGAGGACGTCCGCGGTCGGCTCATCATCCTCCCGTGTCTATCGCCGGATGCCGCGCGCGCGTACTCGAGGCTGTGGCCGAGCGGCGCGAATCTCAACCGGAGCTTCCCGGGCTCGCCGACCGGGACGGTCGACCAGCAACTTGCCGACTACGTCACGCGCGTGCTCTTTCCGCTGGCGGACGCCGTGTGCGACATCCATAGCGGGGGGCGCTCGATGATGTGCCTGCCGTGGTCGGAGATGCACATGGTCGAGCACCCGGACCAGCGCCGGGCGATGGTCGACGCGATGCTGGCGTGGGGCACCGACTACCACGTTATCTACATTAACATCGCGGGGGGCGGGCTCCTCGTGGATGAGGCGGAGCGCCAAGGCAAGATCACGATCGGCACCGAGTTGGGCGGGGGCGGGCACGTGACGGCGGCGATCCACCGGCTGGCCGAGCGCGGCCTCCGCAACTTCCTCCGGCACCTAGGTGCGCTCGCGGGGCCTGTAGAGACACGCGCGTCGCGGGGGCTGCCCGAGGCGGTGATCCTGCGCGCGGTGGACGCCGACGACTACCTGCTCGCGCCCGAGGGCGGGCTGTTCGAGACGCTGGTCAGCCTCGGCGAGGACGTGACGGTCGGGGACGTCGTCGGTCGGATGCACTTTCCCGAGCGGCCGGATCGCGCCCCCGTCGACGTGCGGGTCGGCAGCACCGGGGTCGTGTGTTCGATCCGGGCGATCGCCACGACACAGCAGGGCGATTGCCTGGTGGTGACGGGGCGTCGTTGTGGACGAGAGGAGTTGTTGGGATGAGAGGGCAGGAGGCGTCATGGTAAGCACACTGCTCGCCGGCGCGGCGGAAGCAGACATCACACCGCCTTACGGGCTCCCGCATGGGGCGTGGCGCTTGCGCACCGGTGTGGCTGTGGGGAGGCGCGAGCCACTCCTCGCCCAAGCGCTGGTGCTCGACGACGGCCGGCGGAAGGTGGCGCTGGTGACGTCCGACCTCGTGTTCGTGGGGCACGACCTTGCGCGCGAGGTGCGAACGCGTGTGCAGGCGATGACCGGCATCCCGCCGGAGGCGGTACTGCTCAACGCCTCCCATAACCACAGCGCGCCGAGCCTGTCCCGAGGCACCGGGGTCGCCGCGTTGAGCCATCAGCGCGGGTTCGATGGGTACGAGCGTGTGCTGCGGGACTTGCTCGCCGGAGTGGTCTACTCGGCGCACTACCACCGGCGGCCCGCCCGCGCGGGCGGTGGGGCGACGCGGGCGCCAGGGCTGACCACAAATCGGGTGCTGCCCGACCAGCCGGTAGACGACACCGTCGCCGTGCTCAGGGTGGATGGGGAGGACGGTCGGCCGATCGCCGTGGTGGCGTCGTTCGCGTGCCATCCGATCTCGATGGCGGGGCACACCCTCCTGTGGAACGCGGAGTTCCCGGGGCCGTTCCGCACCGCAGTGGCGGGAGCGTATCCTGGCGTCGTGGCGATGTTCGCGCAGGGATGCGCCGGCGACATCGGCCCGTGGAACTACTGGTTCGGCAACCCCGAGGCCCTGCCGCAGACATACGAGCACCGGGACCGTCTCGGACGGGCTCTGGCCGACCGGGTGCTGGCGCTGCTTCCGGGCGTTGCAACCCGGCCCTCCCAGCCGGTCTCGGGGCGCAGCCTGCCGCTCGCTCTGACACGCCGCCGGCTGCCGTGGCCGTCCGCGGAGGTTCTCGCGATGGACGCCAAACTGGCCGCCATGCCCGAACCGGACTACCCTGAAGTGTGGCCGTCCGACCTTCACACGATGAACTCGGCCCAGCGCTTCCCCCTCCTGTACCAGAAGGGGGCGGTGACGATGTACAAGGAGATGCTGCGCCTGCAGGACGAGCCGATGGACGTCGAGGTGCAGGCGCTCGCGGTCGGAGACACCGCGATCGTCGGGAATCCATTCGAGCTCTTCAACCGCTGCGGCCAGCGCATTCGCGAGCACAGTCCGTTTGAGACTACGCTCGTCCTCGCCTACTGCAACGACTATCTCGGCTATCTCCCCGGCACCGAGGAGTTCGATTGCATTCCCGCGGGCCCGCTTGCGGAGATCCTCGACCAGGACCGCAACCGGTGGGCCTACGGACTCACGAACACGAACCTCGCGCGGGGCGAGGTGGACCGGCTGATCGACGCCAGCGCGGAGGTCCTCCTGGCCGTGCGGATCGGGCTCACCGGCCCGGCCCGGTGATCACGCGACTCGACGACCCGGCGCCGAGTCCTTACCCCGCGCGCGCGCTGCGCCGCTCGCCGGGCACCACCGGAAGATCTCGGAGCTCGCCCGCCCGGACGACGCGGAGTGGAACCGAGGTCCCGATCTGGCCTTCACCGAGCAGACCCCACAGATCGTCGACCCGGCGTACCGGTTGGCCGCCGAGGGCCACGATGGTATCGCCAAACACCACCCCGGCCCGGGCGGCCGGCCCGTCCTGCTCGATCGAAAACACCAACAATCCGGTGCGCTGGCCGAGTTGCTGTCGCAGCAAGGGCGGGAGCGGGACCGCGTGGGTGGCGATGCCGAGGAAGCCGCGACGGATGCGGCCGTGCGCGCGCAGGGCGTCGACCACGCGGCGCACCGTGACGGTCGGCACGGTGACGACGGCGCCGCGCACCAGGCCGGTGGTGTGGACCCCCAGTACGCGACCGGCGGTATCCACGAGCGCCCCGCCCGAGAACCCCGGCAGAGGCGCCGCGTCGGTCTCGATGTAGGTGTCGACCTCGCCGCCGGCCGGAGTCCGCCAGGACCCGCCGAGCGCGCTCAGGATCCCCAGGGTTGCGCGGACCGTCCTCCCCGGTCGTCCGAGCGCGAGCACCACATGGCCGACTCTCGCGCCATCGACGTCGCGCCAGGCCGCGGCGGCGAGCCCCTCGGTCTGGATTTGCAGGAGCGCGAGATCGGTGCTCGGATCGCGGCCGACGAGGGTCGCCGGAACCGACTCGCCGTCCGGCAATCCCACCATGACCCCTTCATCGCGGTGCACGACGTGGTCGGCCGTGACGACGAGGCCGTCCGACGACCACACGACGCCGCTCGCCGGCCGCCGGCGCGCATCGACTCGGACGACATAGGGGGCGCCGGCCTCGACGGCGGCGGCCGCAAGATCGGAAAGCGTTTCACTGGCGTTGCTCACGAAGGATTCCTCCCTTGGTGTCTGTGGGGGCATCGGGCGCGCGCGCCGGACGCCGTCCAACTGTTGTCGTCGTTGAGTGTACCGTGGCAGGGAGGTCCTCACATCCCCCACGTTGCCGGGGACTGGCCATCAAAACGGGCAGGGGGAACCCAGATAGGCGGACGGGGGGAGTCGGGTGAGCGACCCCAGACGGACCCCAGGCACGACGGCTTCCGTGGCGGAATCGGCCATTGACCCCGACGAGCTCGCAGCTGACTACGATGGTTGAGTTGGATCGACGATGCGGTTTATTGAGGGGTGAGGGATTGGTGCAGATAGCCCAATTCGTACCAAAAAGCCAGCTCGGCTGCAAAACGTCGACCCTCGGGGGCCGGTCGCCTCCGCAAGACCCGCATTTTGTTCTTGGCCACCAACAACGCTGACGAGATGACAGTCGGCCGCCTGCGTACGCCAAGGAGAAACACCGTTCTGCCCTCCCAGTACGCACGGTTGCGAAAAAATCGGCGTTCCAGGCGTGATGAGGGGACGCGATGCACCACGACGGCGCGTCCATTGTAGAACACGCCGCCGCCCGCACGCTGAATCCGCCAACACATCTCGGTGTCTTCACCTGATCGGAGAAGGGAGCCTCGGCGGCCAAGGCGCGGGAGAAACGCGCCCACGCGAGCGATGGCGCTTCTTGCAACCGAGAAATTGGTGCCGTAGAGCTCTCCAGGGTAGCCGACCCTCACGATCTCTTCGCCAAGGTCTAGTTCGCTGAGATACCCAGTCACGGATGGATCAAACCACCGGGGAAGGTTGTCCGGTAGATCCAGGACGATCTTCCCGCCTACACACCATGCGTCGGGGAACCGTGCATACACCTTATGCAACTCCTCAAGCCAATTCGGGGCAGCGGTCGCATCATCGTCCACAAAGACGATGATCTCGCCCGTCGAGTGCGCGATCCCGGTGTTTCTCGCGTAGGCAAGACCTTGCCGACCCTCGAAGACGTAGCGGACCTTGTCAACGGAACGCACCGCGGCCGGGGTGGAGTCCGATGAGTTGTTGTCGACAACGACGACCTCAAAATCGCACGCGGTATTCTGTCGAAGCAGGCTGTTCAAGGTCGGCACGAGCTGATTGGCCCGATTGTACGTGGGCACTACGATAGAGAACGAGAGCACACGCCGAAACCCCCTTGACACTTTACATCGATTGGGAGTGCGTTCTCGAGGATACGCCTCGTTTGTGACGAAGCGATAACCAACAGAACGTCCGCCTCCCTGTTTCTTCCCCCATTTTCCCTCCCGGTATCGCCGAATTCAGAGGGTCAGTAACCCCAGGCGGACCGCGCGCACGACCGCCTCGGTGCGATTCTGCGTCCCGAGCTTGCCGAGCAGCGCCCGCACATGGAACCGTACCGTGTGCTCGCTGATGCCGAGCCGGTCCGCGATCTCCTTGTTCGCCATGCCCTCGCCGAGCAGTGAGAGGACCTCCGACTCGCGCTCGCTCAGCGGCTCCACGGGCGGGGCCGCCGGCTCGGCCCGCGCCGCCGGCAAGAACGCGCCGAGCGTCGGATGGATGGCGATCAATCCGTTCCCCACGGCCAGTGCGACAGCGGCCAGGGTTTCCGGGGCCGCGTCCCGCGGCGCCAGGCCCCTCGCACCCGCCGCCAGCGCGTCCGCGGCGGAGGTCCCGTCGGGGAGCAGCGCGACGATGGCTGCGGCCCGGTCGCGCGCGTCGTCCAACCGCTCGAGCGCGTCCTCTGGATCGCGGCCGAGGTCCCACAGCAGCACCTCGGGGCGCGTGGCGTCGACGACTGCGGCGAGGTCGTCGCTGCCGGCGGCCTGTCCGACGATCGTGCACCCCGGTTGATCGGCGAGGAGCGCCGACAGTCCGGCACGTGCCAGCAGATCATCGGCCACGATGAGAATCCGGAGCGTTGCCGTGGAATTCCTCATGGAGAAGCCCTCGCCCGCCCACAACGGCCGGGAATCCCGGCGGATTCCCGCGACCGGTGGAGGGTTCTGGGGGCGCTCGCAGGATGGAATTTGGCCGGAGGTCACGAACATCCCGCTGTCATTGTCGCACCGGACGTCGACGCACGACGGGGAGGATGACGTTGAACACACGCGCGATTCTTGGAGCGGCGGTTGGGGTGGCGTTGCTGGTTGCCGCGTGGGGACAGGCGGGGCCAACTCGGGCGGCGGCTGCCGCCAAGACGACCGTGCGGGTCGGTATGGTCTATTCCGGCACCGGGCCGCTGGCGGGCTACGGGGCGCAGTACAAGGACGGATTCGAGGTGGGCCTGGCCTACGCGACCGGAGGGACCGGGACGGTCAACGGCCACAAGATCGACGTCTCGTGGAACGACGACGCCGGGGACCCCGCGAAGGCCGTGTCCGAGGCCAAGGACCTGATCGGTCAGGGGGTCAAGATCCTCGCGGGACCGGTGAGTTCCGCGGTCGCACTTCAGGTGGCGCCCCTCGCCGCCCAGAACAAGGTGCTGCTCATCTCCGGCCCGGCGGCCGCTGACGCGGTCACGGGGCTCAACCGGTACACGTTTCGCTCGGGGCGTCAGACCTACCAGGACATCCTGACGGCGAAGTCCTTCATCGGGGATGTCGGCGGCAAGAAGATCGTCGTGTTTGCCCAGGACTACGCGTTCGGGCAGGCGAACGTCGCGGCCGTCCGGGGCGTGCTGGGTACTGCGGGCGCCCAGGTCAGCCAGATCTTGGTGCCGCTCAGCGCGAACGACTTCACGCCGTTCGCGCTGCAGGTCAAGCAGGCCAAGCCGGATCTGCTCTTCGTGGCGTGGGCCGGAAACACGGCCCCCGCGATGTGGCAGTCGCTGGATCAGCAGGGCGTCTTTTCGGTCACGACGGTCGTGACCGGGCTCGACCAGCGGTCGACGTACGCGACGTTTGGCCCGGTCGCCTCCAAGATCAGTTTCCTGTCGCACTACGTGTATCAGGCGCCGCGCAACAGGGCGAACACCTATCTCGTCGACGCGCTGAAGAAGCGCGGTGCGGTGCCGGATCTCTTCGACCCGGACGGGTTCGTGGCCGCGCAGATGATCGCCCACGCGGTGCAGACCGCGGATGGGGACGACGTGGAGGCGATGATCAAAGCGCTCGAGAACTGGACGTTCTTGGCGCCGAAAGGCCAGCAGTTGATCCGCGCGGCCGATCACGCGATGCTCCAGCCGATGTTTCAGGTCAAACTGGTGGGCGCCGGCGGCGGCTACGAGCCGCAGTCGGTGAAGAACCTTGCGCTCCAAACGGTGGTTCCTCCGGTCACGCCGTTCAAGCCCTGACCGGCGTGGCGTGGGACCCATCGCTGTCCCGCTCGGATCCGCCGCCCCGGGCGGCGGGGATGCGCCGGTGAGCGCGGGGTTCGTTCTGCGGACCGACCGGTTGAGCTTTCACATCGGCGGCGTCGTGATCGTGGATGAGGTCTCTCTCGACATCCGGCGGGGTGAGTTCGTGTCGGTGATCGGCCCGAACGGCGCCGGCAAGACGTCGCTGTTCAATCTCCTCTCGGGGCTGTACCGCGCAACCGGCGGTCGGATTGAGCTGGACGGTCGCGAGATGACCGACACGCCGCCTGCGCGCCGGGCCCAGGCCGGGCTCGGACGCACCTTCCAGATGTCCAGCATCTTCCCGGCGTTGACCGCGCTCGAGAATGTGCGCCTGGCGATTCAGATGCGTTCCGCCGGCGCCGGTCCGTTTGGACGCTCCCGGACGGATCCGGCAGAGACCGCGCGGGCGCGTGAGGCGCTCGCGCGCGTCGGCCTGGAACGGCGCGGGGCCGACCGGGCCGGCGCCCTGAGTCACGCCGACCGGCGCAAGGTGGAGCTCGCGATGCTCGTGGCCCCCGAGTTCGGCGTCGTGCTGCTCGACGAGCCCACCGCCGGCGTGAGCGCGGAGGATATCCCCCTGCTGCTTCGCGTCATCCGATTCCTCCACCGCGAGCAGGGGAGGACCGTGCTCATGGTCGAGCATCGGATGGACGTCGTTGGCGAGCTCTCCGATCGGATCGCGGTCATGCACCACGGGCGTCTTTTGACGTGCGCGTCTCCCGGCCAGGTGATTGCCGACAAGGCGGTGCAGGAAGCCTACCTCGGGGACGCGCTGTGACGGCGCTCCTCGAGGCGCAGGATCTCCACGTCGTGCTGGCCGGATCGCACATCCTGCGGGGTGTCGACGTGGTCGTGCCGGAAGGCGGCGTGACCGCGCTGCTCGGCCGCAACGGGGCCGGCAAGACCACGACCCTGCGGGCGATCCTGGGGCTCGTTCCGCGCGCGGGACGGGTGCGGCTCGGGGGCCGCGACGTGAGCCGCGCGTCGACGCACGCGATGGTGCAGGCGGGGATCGGGTACGTCCCCGAGGGGCGCGACGTGTTCGCGGGGTTGACGGTGGCGGAAAACCTGCGGCTCGCGGAACGGACGGCCCATCCGCGCTACGACCAGGTGTACGAGATCTTCCCGGAGCTCAGCGCGCGCGCGTCGCAACGCGCCGGCACGCTCTCGGGAGGACAGCAGCAAATGGTCGCCATCGCCCGCGCGCTACTCAACCCGAACCGGATCTTGTTGGTCGACGAACCGACGAAGGGACTAGCGCCGCGGGTGGTGGCTCGGGTGATCGAGATACTCGCCGCGGTCTCGCGCGAGGTCACGGTCTTGCTGGTGGAGCAGAACCTCGCTGCGGCGAGGGGGCTCGCGCGGCACGCGATCGTGCTCGACCAGGGCACGACCGTGTACGCCGGCGGCTTCGCGGAGTTCGTGGGCGACCGCGAGCGGGTCCACCGCCATCTCGGCGTCGCCCTCGCCCCGGCGGGTCCATGAGCACGATTGTGCTCCTCGGTATCACGGGCCTGGGATTGGGGGGCCTCTATTTCTTGATGGCGTCGGGATTATCGCTCACGTACGGCCTGCTGCGCGTCCTCAACTTCGCCCACGGCGTCTTTCTCACGGCTGGCGCGTACACGGCGTGGCTGATCGTGTCACGCATGGGCGGAACCGGGCCGACGCGCTTCGCGGTGGCGGTGCTCGGAGCGCTCGTGGTCGGCGCCGCGATCGCCGCGGCGGTCGAAGTGACGTTGATTCGGCCCCTGTACCGCCGGCACATCGAGCAGGTGCTCGCGACGGTCGGCGTCGCGCTCGCACTCGGCGCGCTCGCGCAGGGGATCTTCGGCGCGGACCCGCGCCCGGTCCCGGTGCCGCCCTGGATGCAAGGGGTCACGTCGGTGCTGGGCGCCGCCGTGCCGAACAGCCGTCTCGTGACGATCGCCGCGGGCGCAGTGGTCCTCGGGGCCCTCGGCGCGTTCCTGCGCCTGACTCGTTGGGGCCTGATCGTGCGCGCCGGGGTCGAGAACCGAGAGATGGTGCAGGCCCTCGGCATCGACGTGCAGCGCGCGTTCACGCTGGTGTTTGCCCTCGGCGGCGTGGCGGCCGCGCTCGGCGGGGTGCTGAGCGACGGGTACTTCGGCACCGTCGACCCAGCGCGCGGCACCGCGATGCTCATTTACGCGTTCGTCGTCGTCGTCATCGGCGGCCTCGGGTCCATCGCCGGCTCGGCCATCGCCGCCGTCCTGGTCGGGCTGATCCAGCAGTTCGCGAACTACTACGGCTCGGTGTGGTGGAGCTTCCCGTCCAGCGGAGACCTCGCCGTCGTGCTGCTGCTCGTTGCGGTGCTGCTCGTCCGCCCGCGGGGGCTCGCCGGCGGGGTGTGAGATGAGACGCGGCGCGGGCGTCGTGGGGCTGCTCGGTGCGCTCGCGGCCGTGCCGTTTGTCACGCTGAGCGTGCCCGTGATCTTCCCCGCGCCGGTCAACGCCCCGGGGACGCTTCAGTTGCTGGCCCTGTGCCTCGTGTTCGGCGGCGTGGCCCTGAGCTACGCGCTTCTCTTCGGCTACACGGGGCTGCTCTCGTTCGGGCACGCGCTGTTCTTCGCGACCGGCGCGTATACGATCGACGTCGCGCTCTCCCGGTGGCAGTGGCCGCTCCTCCCGGCACTGGCGGTGACCGCGGTCGTGAGTCTGATCCTGCCGCTGATCCTCGGGGCGGTGGCCCTACGCGTGAGCGGGATCGCGTTCGCGATGGTGACGCTGGCCTTCGCGCAGGCCGGGTCCATCCTCGCGTTCAGCAATCCCGGGGGGTTGACCGGCGGGGAGGAGGGGCTGGGGCTCGTCGTGGACCGGCTGCCAGCGCGCCTCGTCGGCGTGGTCAACACCCGGTACCTGTACTGGGTCGCGCTTGGCTATCTGGTGGTCGCGTGTGTAGTGAGCTGGCGAGCGGTCACATCGAGACCCGGCCGAATCTGGCCGGCGATCCGGGAGAACGAGCTGCGGGTGGAAGTGCTGGGCGCGACCCCATATGGCTACAAGTTGCTGGCATTTGTGATCGGATGCTTCCTCGCCTCGCTGGGCGGCATCGTCTACGTGCTGCTCACCGGCGGCGCGTCTCCCGGCATTACCACGGCCAATCTCAGTCTGGCCCTGCTGCTCATGGTAGTGCTCGGCGGGACGGGGAGCCTCTGGGGCGCGGTGCTCGGCGGCGTCTTCTACGAGTATCTCGACTTCCGGCTGGTGGCGCTCGCGGGATCGCGAGCGATCCACGCGTTGCCCGGCTGGTTCAGCGTACCGCTTGGGCAGCCGTTGTTCATCCTGGGGATGCTCTTCATCCTCCTCGTGCTGTTCTTCCCGGGAGGGATCGCGGGCATCTCCGACCGCTACCGGGTCGCGCGCGCGCCGCACAGACGCATGCTCCGGAACGAGGAGGGGACGTCATGAGCACGGGGGCGGCGGCGCAGGAGCTCGACCTTGAGGTCGGCGGCGGCCGGCTGCACGCGATTCGGCGCGGCCCCGCGTCTGGCGAACCGGTGTTGTGCCTCCCCGGGCTCACCGCGAACGCACGCGGCTTCGACCTGATCGGCGACCGCCTCGCCGCCGAGGGGCTCCGCCCCGTGGCCTTGGATCTGCGCGGGCGAGGCCGAAGCGAGCTTACCGGGCCGGGCACGTACGGCTGGCCCGCCCACGCCCGTGACGTGCTTGACGCCGCGGATCGTTTGGGCGCGGCGCGGTTCGCGCTCGTGGGTTGGTCGATGGGCGCGTTCGTGGCGGTGCAGGCGGCGGCGCTTGCGCCCGGACGTATCACGCGCGCCGTGCTCGTCGACGCGTGCGGCCAACCCCCGGCCGACGCGATCCCGCTGATCCAGCGGGCGGTCGACCGGCTGGGGATCGTGCACCTCTCCGTGGAACGCTATCTGGACCTGCTGCGCGGCCTCGGGACGATCACGCCCTGGCATCCGCTCTGGGACGCGTACTTTCGGTACGAGCTGGTGGAGACGGCGGGCGGCGTCCGGGCCAGGACCAGCCGGGAGGCGGTGCTCGAGGACTTGGCCTACGGCGAGCGGCACGATCCCCGGGCGCTGTGGCCGGCGCTCACGATGCCCGTGTTGCTGCTCCTGGCGTTGCGCCCGCTCATCCCGGGCGGTCCCGGGATCGTGGCCGCGGAGGACCGCGAGCGCTTCGTTCGGGAGGTGTCCGGGGCCCGCGTCGTCGCGGTCGACGCCAATCACTACGGCATCGCGACCCATCCCGCGACCGCAGACGCGATCGCGGCGTTCCTGAGGGGACGTTCGATGTGAGGAGGCGACGTGATGGAGCGGAGCGTGCTCGTGGCGATCGGCGGACACGCGCTCATCCGGGACGGGCAGCGCGGCACGATCGCCGAACAGGCGGAGAACGTGCGTGACGCGGCACATCCCATCGCGGCGCTCGTCGCCGAGGGTTGGCGGGTCGTCGTCACGCACGGCAATGGGCCGCAGGTGGGTCCAACGGGGGCTGGCCCGGCTGACGGTCTCGGAGGCCCGCCGGTACCTCGACGCGGGGGAGTTTCCGCCGGGGCGCATGGGCCCCAAGATCGAGGCGGCGATCATGTTCCTGGAACGCGGCGGCGGCGAAGTGCTGATCACCTCGCCGTACCGGCTGGCGGAGGCGGTGGCCGGGCGCACCGGCACCCGGATCGTGCCCCCGACGCGCCGCGGTGATCGACGCGCGCGGTCCTACGTCATCTTGCGCAGACGGGGATCCAGCACGTCCCGGATGCCGTCGCCGACCAGGTTGAACCCCAACACGAGGGCGAGGATCGCGATCGCCGGAGACGTCGCGATCCACCACTGTTCCATCAGGAAACGCCGGCCTTCGGAGACCATGAGCCCCCACTCCGGCGTCGGTGGCTGCGCGCCGAATCCGATGAACGAGAGCCCGGCGGCAATCAGGATGATGTTGCCGACGTCCAGCGTCGCCTGGACCAGCAGCGGCGCGATCGCGTTGGGGATGAGGTGGCGGAAGATGATCTTCACGTCCGTCGCCCCTTCCGCCCGCGCCGCCTCGACGTAGTCGCGCGATCGCAGGGACAACACCTGTGCGCGCGCGAGCCGCCCGTACGGCGGCCACGACGTGACCGCGATCGCGATCAGCGCGTTCGTCAGACTGGGCCCCAGGATCGCCGAGATCGCGAGCGCAAGCACGAGGCTCGGGAACGCGAGGAACATGTCCGTGACCCGCATCAGCGCCTCGTCCCACCAGGCGCCGCGCCACCCGGCGAGCGTGCCCGCCGCGGTGCCGAACGTGATCGCCGCCGTCACCACCGCGATGCCGGAGACGACGGAGATCCGCGCGCCGTAGACCACCCGGCTGTACACGTCCCGGCCGAGCGAGTCCGTGCCAAACGGGTGGTGCAGGGTCGGCGGCGCCAGCCGCTGGCTGAGGTCCTGCGCGATCGGACTCTGCAGGGCGAGCCACGGCGCGAGAAACGCGATCCCCGCGAACAACACGATGACCATCGTCCCCGAGAGCGTGAGCGGGCTCCGGCGCAGCATTCGCCAGACGGCCCGCGCCGGGCTCAGCTCGGCGGTCCCGCGCTCAGGTGTACCGGATCTGCGGATCGAGATAGGCGTAGAGGACATCGACCACCAGGTTGGCGATGGAGTAGATGATCGCGATCACGAGCGTGACACCGAGGACCGCCGGAATGTCGATGTTCGTGACCGAGTTCGTGGCGTACCGGCCGATCCCTGGCCAGGAGAAGATCGTCTCGGTCAGCACCGCGCCGGAGAGGAGATTCCCGTAGGTCAGCCCGATCACGGTGACGGTCGGCAGCAGCGCGTTGCGCAGTGCGTGGCGAAGGACCACGCGAAGCTCCACCACCCCTTTGGCCCGTGCGGTTCGCACGTAGTCCTGGCGCATGACCTCGAGCATGCTGCTTCGCGTCATGCGCGTGATAATGCCGGTCGAGGCGTAGCCGAGGACGAAGGCTGGCAGGACGAGGTGTCGCAGCGCGTCACCGAGCGCCGGCCAGTCGCCCGACAAGAGCGCGTCGACGGCCACCATTCCCGTGATCGCGGGGGGCGGGGAGGTGTAGAGGCTGAGTTGGCCGGGACCGGGCAACACCCCGAGGCGCGAGTAGAGCAGGCCGAGGAGCAGCAGCGCGACGTAAAAGACCGGGAGCGAAGCCCCTCCGAGCGCGAACACGCGCGCCACCTGGTCCGCCCAGCCGTCCTTGTGCAGCGCGGACACGATGCCGGTGGGGACCCCGATCAAGATGGCCACGAGCATCGCCGCCGAGGACAGCTCCGCGGTCGCGGGGAGGTATTGAGCTAGATCCTGGCTCACCGGCCGGCTGTTCATGATCGAGATGCCCAGGTTCCCGTGCAGCAATCCGCCCAGGTAGATCCCGAACTGCACGGGCAGCGGTCGGTCCAGGCCGAGCTGATGCCGGACCTGTTCCACCATCGCCGGTGGCGCGTGATCCCCCAGGTAGGCGACGACCGGGTCGGCGGGCACGACGTGGGACAAGAGAAACGTGATGATCGTGACGCCGAACAGGACAAACACCGTCAGGCCGGTGCGCCGCGCCAGGAATTGGGGAAAACTCATCGCGCGATGGGGCGGGGAGCCGCTTCTGGCTCCCCGCCCCCCAACCTATGCTACTGCTTCGTCATCGTCTGGAAATCGGGGCCGTTGACGGCGTCGAACACCATGTTGTGGATGCGCCCGGACACGCCGTACGAGATCATCGGCTGGTACAGGATTGCGAACGGGCCGTCTGTGGTCATCATGTCGTTGAGCCGCTTGTAGATCGCGCCCCGCTGCGGGGTGTTCTCCATGCTCCCCGCGTCGTCGGCGAGCTTCGCGGCCGGATCGCTGTAGTACTGCAGGCGCCACGCGAGCGACTTCTGGGTGTAGTCGGCGAACGGCTTCGCGAAGTCGTCCGGATCCGGATAGTCGACGAACCAGTTCACGAGCACCATCTGGGACTGCTGGCCGCGGTACGTCTTGTAGAGCTCGTCGGCGGCCACCTGGCGGATGTTGATCGTCACCCCGATCGCCGCGAGGTCGTTCTTGATCTTGGCAGCGAGGTCCGCCGCCGCGACGCCGCCCGCGGCGGTGCCGGTCGGCGCAAGGAGATCGGCCGTGAACCCGCTTCCAGCCCCGCCCTCCTGTAGGAGTGATTTGGCCTTTGCCACGTCACGATGGAACGGGATGTCCGGCGTGTACCCGAACAGCCCCTTGGGGATGACCCCTTGCAACGGCAGCCCGTTTCCGGCGAGGAGATCCTTCACGATCCCGTCGTAATCGATCGCCCACCGCACCGCCTGGCGCACCTGGGGTTTCTGCAGCGCCGGCACGTTCTTCACGTCCATCCCGAGATACTCCATGCCGAGGTCCGGAATCTGCGCCACGTAATACTTGGTCTCCTTGCGAAGCGCCGCGAGTTGGGGCGCGGACAGGTCGTGCGCGAGGTCCACGTCACCGCGGCCGAGCGCGTCGCGCTGCACGGTGTTCTCCGTGATGTTCGGCCACACGACGCGCTTGATGGACGGCGCGGGGCCCAGGTTGTAGTTGGGGTTTGCGACGATCTCGATCGCGACGAGGCGCTCCCACCGCGCGAGCTGGAACGGCCCGCTGCCCGCCGAGTGGTCGGTCAGCCAGCCGGCGCCCCAGTCGCCGTTCTGCACGTGCGCCTTGACCGTCTTGCTGTCCACGATGCCCGCAACGGCGTTGGCCATGATCGAGAGGAACGCGCCGGGACTGAAGGGCTTCGGCAGCGTGATGACCACCGTGTACGGATCGGTGGCCTTGACGTCCTGGTCCACATTCTTCGGGTCGAGCCCCATCTGCGTGATCAGCCACGATGCGGGGTCTTTCGGGATGTTGACGACGCGCTCGAACGTGTAGACGACGTCGTCGGCGGTGAGGAGGTTGCCGCTCGCGAATTTGACGCCGTGCCGCAGGTGGAACGTGTACGTTTGGCCGTCCTTGCTGACCTGATACGATTGGGCGAGTTGCGGTTTGACCTGAGTCAGGTTGCCCGTCGTGAACTGGACGAGGTTCGAGTAGACGTTGTGGACGGGAATGAGAAACTCGTAACCGACCTGCGGATCCAGCGAGACAACGCTGGTGATGTCTTGGGCGATTACGACGGTTTGCTGCGGACCGTACGCCGGGGCCGATCGCCCCGGAGCCACGGCCCAGACACCCATCAGGAAGATGGCTAACCCGATTGCCACACCACGCCGCACGGGTAATCCCTCCTTGACGTGCTCAGACGTTTCGCACACGTAACCCGCGTAGTTGGACGTGAGTGTTCGGCAAAAGGCTGACGGGCCCTGCCGGACGCGGCGGGGCCGTTACATGGTATGGGAAAGAAGACGCCGCTCCCAGACGGCGGCGACCCGTACGCGGCACTCTGTCCCGGACCCCGCGTCCGACCCCGGGGAACGGGGATTAGGAGCGCTGGACCAACGCGATTCCGCACGTGATCATGGCGAGACCGGTCACGTCCCGCAACGAGACGTGTTCGGCGAGCAGCATCGCGCCGAGCGCCAGGCCAAACACGGGTGTCAAGAAGTAGTACGCGCTCACGCGACTCGCTTCGCCGCGCGCGAGGAGGGTGAACCAGAGCAACGACGCGCCGACGCTGATCACCAGGACCAGGTACGCGAACGACGCGACGAGCCCGCGTGTCACGACGAGCCGGAGCGGTCCTTCCAGCATTGCCGCCGCGGGAATCAGCAGCGCCGAGGCACTCGCGAGTTGGGCAGCGTTGATGACGAGCAGGTCGTGCCTGGACTGGATGCGCTTGAAGACGATCGTAGAGAGGACGAGCGCGACCGTGCCCGCGATCGCCAACGCCACGTCGATCGGCCGGGCCGCCTGCGTGCCGGCGCGCGTCACCATCATCGCGACCACGCCGGCAAATCCCAGTGCGGTTCCGAGCGCCTTGCGCGCGGTCAACGGTTCGTCGAGCAGCCGCGGCGCCAGCAGGGCGAGGATCAGCGGATTCAGACTCGCGATGATCGCGCCCATGCCCGACGAGAGGTGCTCGAGCGCCAAATAATTCAGTCCCAAGTAGCAGGCGTTGGCCAGCGCCCCGAGGAGCGCCGGCTCGAACCACGCGGCCGCCGTCGTCGGCAGACGCCGGCGCATCGCGACCGCAAGGGCGGAGAGTATCAGGGCGGCGGCGAAGAAGCGGAACACCAGCATCCACAGCGGTTGGGCTTCTGTCGCCAGGATCTTGCTCGGCACGAACGCCGAGGCCCACAGGAAGACGTACAGGATCGCCAGCGTCGCGCCGCCCGAGCGGGCTGGGACGGCGGCGCGGCGGTCGGGGTGCGCCATGCCTCACAGCGTAGCCGCTTGTTCGCCGGGTTGCAAAGGAGCAGCGGAGACCCCCGACTGATGACGGACGCCGACGGCCTGCCGACTCCCCAACGGTACTGGGCGATCCTGACGGTCGCCATTGCGCTCGCGATGTCGGCGCTCGACGGCGCCATCGCCAACGTCGCGCTGCCGACGATCGCCACGGACCTTCGCGCGAGCGCGGCGTCGTCGATCTGGGTCGTGAACGCCTACCAACTGGCGGTGATGATGTCGCTCACATCGTTCGCCGCGCTCGGAGACATCATCGGCTACCGGCGTGTCTACGTGATGGGGCTCGCCGTGTTCACGCTGGCGTCGCTGCTGTGCGCGCTGTCACACTCGCTGACGGGACTGGCGCTGGCGCGGGGACTGCAGGGCTTCGGCGCGGCGGGCATCATGAGCGTGAACGCGGCCCTCGTCCGGTTCACGTATCCCCGCGCGCGGCTGGGACAGGGGATCGGGTTGAACACGCTCGTGATCGCGACCTCGTCGGCCGCCGGGCCGACGGTGGCGGCCGGGGTACTCGCGGTCGCGTCGTGGCCGTGGTTGTTCCTGATCAACGTGCCGCTCGGTGCCGTCGCGTTCGTCCTGGCGGTGCGCGCCCTCCCGCGCACCGAACCTTCCGGGCACCGGTTTGACGTCGCGAGCGCCGTGCTCAGCGCGATGTGTTTCGGCCTGCTGATCGTCGGCATCGACAGCCTCGGGCACGGCTTCGGCGTCGCCGCGGTGGCCGCCGAACTGGCCGGTGCGGGTGTGCTGGGGACGGTACTCGTGCGACGGCAGGCCGGGCTGGCCATGCCCATGGTGCCAGTCGACTTGTTCAGGCGGCCGATCTTCGCGCTGTCCGCCCTGACGTCCGTGTGCTCGTTTACCGCGCAGGGGCTGGTATTTGTGGCGCTGCCGTTTTATTTCCAAGACGTCCTTGGTCGGTCGCAGGTTGAGACCGGTCTCTTGATGACGCCGTGGCCGCTCGCGGTCGCCGCGATCGCGCCCATCGCGGGCCGCCTCGCGGACCGCCGCCCCGCGGGCGTCCTCGGCGGCGTCGGCTTGGCGATGCTCAGCGCGGGGCTGGTGCTGGTGGCGCTGTTACCAGCGCATCCGACCGCCTCCGACATTGTCTGGCGTATGGGGATCTGCGGGTTCGGCTTCGGGTTCTTCCAGTCCCCGAACAATCGTGCCATCATCTCCAGCGTGCCGCGCGAGCGGAGCGGAAGCGCCGGCGGGGTCGTCGCCACGGCGCGGTTGTTGGGGCAGACGACCGGTGCGGCACTGGTTGCGCTCGTGTTCGGGCTCATCGCCGAGCATCCGGGGGGCATGGGTCGTGGGACGACCGTCGCCGTGGTGCTCGCGGCGTGCTTCGCCGCGATCGGCGCCGGGGTGAGCAGTCTGCGGCTGGTCGAGTTCCGAGACGCGGCGTGACGTCCGGGGGCGACCCGCTTCGGCGGTTGCGGCGGCACGTGATCGACACGGCGCCGTTGCGCGAGTTCCGAGAGTTCCGACTGCTGTGGATCGGGCAGTCGGTCTCCAACCTGGGCAACCGGGTCACCCAGGTCGCGCTGGCGTTTCAAGTCTATCAGCTCACGGGATCGTCGCTTGCGGTCGGGCTGCTCGCGCTGGCCAGGGTCGTGCCGCTGCTCGCGTGCTCCTTGCTTGGCGGGGCGATCGCGGACGCGGTGGATCGACGCCGCTGGCTGCTCTGGGCCCAAACCGCCGCGGCGGCGGGTTCGCTTGCGCTGGCGGTCAATACCTTCGCGTCGCCCCGTCTCTGGGCGATCTACGCGCTGACGGCGGCGCTGTCTGCGGTGCGCGCGTTGTACTCGCCCGGGCTCGGATCGCTGGTGCCGCTCCTCGTGCCGCGCGCGCAGCTGCCCGCGGCACTCGCGCTCAACACCGTCTACGGCACCGCGGCGGCGCTCGTCGGGCCCGTCCTCGGCGGGGTGCTGATCACCCGCCTTGGGGTCGGGGGCGCGTACCTCGTCGATGTCGGGACGTACACTGCGGCCCTGGCCGCCCTCGCGGCGATGGCTCCGGTTCCGCCCGTGCGGGGCACCCCGCCGCCCGGGCTCGGCTCGATCCGCGAAGCGCTGCGCTTCCTCAAAGGGCGGCCGGTGCTCCAATCGACGTTCCTCGTCGACCTCAACGCCATGGTCTTCGGCATGCCGACGTCGCTCTTTCCGGCACTCGCCGCGCGCGTCGGAGGTGGCGCGCAGGTGCTCGGCCTGCTGTATGCGGCGCCGTACGCGGGGGCGCTACTGGCGTCGCTGATGAGCGGTGGGGTCGGCCGGGTCCGCCGCCAGGGGCGGGCCGTCATGGTGGCCGTGGTCATGTGGGGTGCGGCGATCGCGGCGTTCGGGTTCGCCCGCTCGCTGTGGGTGATGGCCGTCTTGCTGGTTCTCGCCGGCGCAGCCGATTTCGTCAGCGCGGTGTTCCGCGATACGATCGCGCAGGCGGTGGTGCCGGACGCCATGCGCGGTCGTCTGTCCGGCATGGAAGAGGCCGTCGTCGCGTCCGGGCCGGAACTCGGCGACATCGAGGCGGGCGTCGTCGCGTCGCTCGTGAGCATCCCCTTCTCGATTGTCTCGGGCGGGCTCGCCTGTATCGTCGGGGTCGCCGCTCTGGCGCTCGCCGTCCCGGAGTTTCACCGGTACGACACGCAACACCCGACGCCGTAGTCCGGGCGAACTCGACCGCGGGTGTGGGATCGCCGAGCCGTGTGCGTCAGCGCGGCACCGTGGCGACCCGGCGGCGGCCGGTCCAGAGGAACCACGTGCCCCACGCGATCAGGACGAGCGCGGCCATCTGTCCAAGCGTGAGCACGACCACCGTGCGGTCGTCGCTGCGCAGCAGATCCAGGAGGACCCGGAGCACCGACGAGGCGACGATCGCCGACCAGAACAGCGCGCCGTCGAACGCGCGGTGCCGCGCCCGCCCGAGGATCCAGGCGAGAATCGCCGCGGTGCCCGCCATCTCGTAGAGCGGCAGCGGGTGGCGCGGCCCGCCCGGCACGCCGGGCACCGCGACGCCCCAGGGGAGCGAGGTCGGGTCGCCGAAGAGCTCGCCGTTCATGAAGTTGCCCCAGCGCACCAGGATGATCGCCACAAGGACCGCCGGCGCCATGGCGTCGAGGACGCGCCACATCGGGAGCCGATGCCGCCCGCACCACCACCAGAGAAACAGCAGCCCCGCCGCGATCGAGCCGTGAGACGCCAAGCCGGCGTACGGCGGCAGGACGGCCGCGAGCGGGTCGTGCACGAACTCGCCGGGGTGGGAGAGGACGTACGCGAGGCGCGCGCCCACGAGCAGAGAGGCGAGAAACGGCACGGCGAGATGCTCGGTGATCAGCGTCCGGGAGACACCGAATCGTTCACCGAAATGCGCGGTAATCGGCACCGACAGAAACAGGGCGAGGCCCATCATGACGCCGTACCATCGCAGGGTGAACACGCCGAAGTGGGCGAGGGTCGGATGCATGCAGGCTCAGTATATCATCGAACGCGACGCCGGCACGCGCGTGTGGGACGGCGTCGAAGGGGGGCGCACGACATGGGCACGCGATCGGGACCGCCCGGGCGCCGTTTGAACGGCAGCGCCGACGCGCTGGCGCGGCGCGACCTCGCCAGGTTTCGCGATGACACCTTCGGGGAGCGGAACTGGGGGCACAAGGGATTGCGCGCCGCGCTGCGGGGGGTGTCGCTGGAGGAGGCCCTCTGGACACCCGGCCGCGGCGTCCACTCAGTATGGGAGCAGATCAACCACGTCGCGCACTGGAAGCGCTACGTCTTGGAGCGCCTGCACGGCCGCAGCCGACAGACGAATCAGGCGTGGCCGGCCGCGGGGCGGACGGCCGGCGATCTCCGCCGTGCGATCGTTGCGCTCGACCGGCTCCACCGCGCCCTGCAGCACGCGATCCTCCGGCTGTCCCCCGGAGCGTTCGAGGCAGGCGCCGGGCCGCGGTACTCGACGACCCAGTTGCTGCTCGGCGAGGCGGCGCACGACGCGTATCATACCGGCCAGATCTTCCTCACGCGAAGACTCTACCGCCAGCGCCGTCGGGCCGTGTGAAGCGCGCGCTGATCGCCTCGCCGCCGCGCGGCCGCACGCGACCGTCCGTTTACGACGCCACGCGTACCACCAATTTACCGAAGTTGCGACCCTGCAGCAGGCCGATGAACGCGTCGGGCGCGCGCTCCAACCCCTCGACGATGTCCTCTCGGTATTTCACGCGACCGTCGCGAACCCACGCCGAGACGTCGCGCAGGAAACCGCCGATCCGTTCGGCGTGGTCGGACACGATGAACCCGCGCACGGTGAGACGCTTGCTGAGCACCGACGAGAAGTTGGGCCCGGGTTGCGGGACCGCGTCGTTGTATTGCGCGATGAGACCGCACACCGGCACGCGCGCAAAATCGTTGAGGAGCGGCCAGACCGCGCGCTGGACCGCGCCACCGACACTCTCGAAGTAGACGTCGACGCCGTCCGGGCAGGCCCGCGCGAGCGCCTCGCCGAGCTCCGGCGCACGGTGGTCGACGCACGCGTCGAGGCCGAGCACGTCGACGGCGTAGCGGCACTTCTCGTCGCCGCCGGCGACTCCGACGACGCGACATTCCTTGATCTTTGCGATCTGGCCGACCACGGACCCGACCGCTCCTGACGCGGCCGACACGACCACGGTCTCCCCCGCACGCGGCCGGCCGATGTCGAGGAGGCCGACGTACCCCGTCATCCCCGGCATGCCGAGCACGCCAACCGCGGTGGAGATCGGGGCGAGCGTTGGATCCAGTTTGCGGAGCCCCCGGCCGGGCAGGACCGCGTAGTCCTGCCAGCCTCCCGAACCGACGACAATGTCGCCGACGGCAAAGCCAGGATCGCGCGTGGCGACGACCCGTGCGACGGTGCCGCCGACCATGACCCCACCGATCGGCACCGGCCGGGCGTAGGACTTCTTGTCGCTCATCCGGCCCCGCATGTAGGGATCGAGGGAGAGCCACAGGGTACGGGTCAACACCTCGCCGTCATCCGGCTCCGCGATCGGACCTTCCTCCATCGCAAAGTTCGCCGGTGTCGGCGGTCCGTCCGGTCGACTCTTGAGCACGATCCGTCGGTTGACGGATGACCCTGGCATGGTTCCCCTCCGCGGTGACGTCCTGCTGCGTCCGGGCGCACACCGGTGACGTACGCATTGCACGGTCACCGTCCGCCTTCCTTCGCGTACACCGGATGACGGTTTCCCGCGCGATCTGCACGGCGGGATCGCCGCACGAAGACATCGGATTTTTCGCGTCTCTTTCTTGACATGCTTGTGGGCGCGTGCTAACGTAGGCTCAAACTTCATAGCAACCCTTATCAAGAGTGGTCGAGGGACGGGCCCGATGACACCCGGCAGCCTACCAGGTACCCGCCTGGTGTGGTGCTAACTCCCGCGGAAGATCCAATTCCGGTAGATAAGAGGGAGTGATCCCCCTCGGAGTTGGAGGGGGCTTTTTGTTGTGCGCGTGCGGTGATTCTGGGCCTCCGGCCGTCGCCTGTTTCCGTCGAGGGAACAGCCAACCTGCGATCGGGTGGAGTGAAAGGGGAGGGGAGAGATGGGAGTTGTCGGGCTCGCGTGCCGGGAGTGCGGGAGGCGCTATCCGGTTGAGCCGATCTTTGTTTGCGAGCACTGTTTCGGCCCGCTGGAAGCGCAATACGACAATGGAGACCTGAGCGGTCCCGCTCTTCGCGACAGTATCGAACGCGGTCCGGCATCGATCTGGCGTTACGAGGCACTGCTGCCCGCGACGCGCGTCCCGGAATGGGACCTCGCGCCGGGCTTCACCCCGCTGGTGCGCGCGGAGCGCCTCGGCCGCGCGATCGGGTTGAACGATCTCTACATCAAGAACGACACGCGAAACCCCACCTGGTCGTTCAAGGACCGCGTCGTTGCCGTCGCCCTCGCGGCGTCTCAGCGGTTCGGGTTCGACGTGCTCTCCTGCGCCTCGACCGGCAACCTCGCGAACGCAGTCGCTGCGCACGCGGCGAAGGCGGGCATGCGCGCCGTTGTGTTCATTCCGAAAGGCATCGAGCGCGCCAAGGTGGTGACGACCTCGGTCTATCGCCCGATGGTCGTCGAGGTGGAGGGTACCTACGACGACGTAAACCGCCTGTGCCTCGAGATCGGGGAAGAACACCGCTGGGCGATCGCCAACGTGAACCTTCGTCCCTACTACTCGGAGGGCGCGAAGACACTCGCGTTCGAGGTCGCCGAGCAACTCGGCTGGAAGGCACCGGACCGGGTGATCGTGCCGATCGGCTCAGGGAACATGTTCATGAAGATCCACAAGGGGTTTGAGGAATTTCAGCGGCTCGGCGTCATCCCGGCGCACACCGTCCGCATGACGGCGGCGCAGGCGGAGGGGTGCGGGCCGGTGGCGACCGCCTATCGCAACGGCGCCGAGGCGGTGATCCCGGTCCGGCCGCACACGATCGCGCACTCGCTTGCGATCGGCAGCCCCGCCGACGGCGGGTACGTGTTGGACGTGATCCGGCGCACCGGCGGCGCGGCGGAGGCGGTGACCGACGCGGAGGTCGTAGACGCGATCCGGCTCCTCGCGGAGACCGAAGGGCTGTTTACGGAACCGGCGGGCGGCGTCACCGTCGGCGTCCTGCGAAAGCTGGCGCAGGCCGGGGTGATCGGCCCCGATGAAGTCACCGTGGCGTATATCACCGGGATTGGCCTGAAGGCGATCGAGGCAGTAGAGCAGGTCGTGGCGGCGTCGATCACGATCAAACCGACGCTGCGGTCGTTCGAGGAGCACGTGCTCGCACCGGCGGGTGCCTAGCCGAACGCGAGCTCTCAGTGGAGGTGAGGAGATGGCGGCACACGTACGGATCCCGACCCCGCTGCGCCGGCTGACGAAGGGCGAGCGCGTCATCGAGGTGAGCGGCGGGGACCTGGGGCAGGTGATCGACGAGCTCGAGCAACGGTACCCCGGTATCCGAGAGAAGTTGGTGGACGAGCGGGGCGACGTGCTCCGATTCGTGAATATCTTCGTGAATGAACAGGACATCCGGTTTCTTGCCGGCCTGAAGACGCCGCTCGGCGCCGGTGCGGAGGTGTCGATCGTCCCGGCGATGGCGGGTGGGGCCGGCTAGGCACAGCCGTCGTCACGCGTGTTCTCCGATCGATCCAGGCGGCGGCGCCCCCGGGGCGCCGCCGCCGCGTCGCGTGAGCGCGCACGACGTTGGGACACGACGCGGCACGTCGCCCGCCTCGCGCGGGCCGCTAGGGAGGGGTGTGGTCCGCGCCGAATGCCCTGACGGTGATGCACGTGGCGAGGCCCTTCGTGCGTAGGTCCCCAACACCGCGATCCCCGTTCGGGGCGGAGGCACCGTGAGCCGGAAAACCGCCGCCCCACGCGGGGCGCGCCGGGCGTCGCCAGATTTGGCGACCCGGGTCGAGGCGCTCCGGGATCGCATCCGTCGTCACGCGTACCTGTACCACGTGCTCGACGCCCCCGAGATCTCGGACGAAGCGTACGACGCTCTCGTGCAGGAACTTCGGGAGCTCGAAGCCGCGCACCCCGATCTCGTCACGCCCGACTCCCCGACACAGCGGGTCGGCGCGCCGCCGAGCGAGGCGTTCCGCCCCGTGGTCCACCCGCAGCCGATGCTCAGCCTGGCCAACGCGTTTGACGAGGACGATCTCCGGGCGTGGCACCGGCGCGTCGAAATGGGGCTGGCCGGCCAGACCGTCGTGTTCGACTGCGAGTTGAAGTTCGACGGTGCCGCGATCTCCCTGATCTACGAGGACGGCGTGTTTACGCGCGGCGCGACGCGGGGCGACGGCGTTCGGGGCGAAGACGTGACGGCCAACCTCCGTACGGTCGAGTCGCTGCCGCTGCGTCTGCGGCGGGAAGCGAACCCGCCGGCGTTCGTCGAGGTGCGCGGCGAGGTGTATCTGCCGAACCAGGCCCTGGACGCGATCAACGAGGAGCGCGTCGCGGCGGGGGAGATCCCGTTCGCCAACACCCGCAACGCCGCGGCGGGGTCGTTGCGGCAGCTCGACCCGGCGGTGACTGCACGACGGCCGCTCGCGCTGTTCGTGTATCAGCTCGGCGAGGTGCGGGGCCGTCGGTTTCGCTCGCACTGGGAAAGCATGGCCTGGGCCCGCGAGGCCGGGGTTCCAGTGAACCAGCACGCGCGCCAGGCCGCGTCCCTCGACGATGTGCTGGTATATGTCCGGGAATGGACCGAGCGCCGCGCCACGCTGCCGTACGGCACGGATGGGGTTGTGATCAAGGTGGACTCGCTCGACCAGCAGGCCGAGCTGGGGGCGACGAGCCAGGCGCCGCGGTGGGCGATCGCCTACAAGTTCCCGGCCGAGGAGGCCGAGACGCGGGTGCGCGACATCTTCGTACAGGTGGGGCGCACCGGCGCCCTGACACCGGTCGCCGATCTGGAGCCGGTACGGGTGTCCGGGGTCATCGTGCGGCGTGCGACCCTGCACAACGAAGACGAGATGCGGCGCAAGGACGTGCGCATCGGCGACGCGGTCGTGGTGCGCCGCGCGGGCGAGGTCATCCCCGAGGTCGTCCGGGTGCTGACCGAGAAGCGGAGCGGCGCGGAACGTCCGTTCGAGATGCCGCAGCACTGCCCCGTCTGCGGCTCGCCGGTCGAGCGGCGCCCAGGAGAAGCCACGTGGCGGTGCACCGGGGGCGCGGTGTGCCCGGCCCAGATCCTGGAACGGCTCATCCATTTCGCCTCCCGCGACGCCCTCAACATCGACGGCGTCGGCCCGAAGATTCTCCAGCAACTCCTGGACCGCGAGTTGATCGCCGATCCCGCGGATCTGTTCAGGTTGACGCGGGAGCAGGTGTTGAGCCTCGACCGCATGGCGGAGAAGTCCGCGGACAACGTGATCGCCGCGATCGACCGGGCCCGCCGGACGTCGCTGGCGCGGTTGTTGTACGGTCTTGGGATCCGGCACGTCGGTGTCCACGTTGCGGAGGTTCTGGCAGACCATTTCGGCGACATCGACCAGCTCGCCGCCGCGGCGGTCGACGAGGTGAGTGCGATCCCGGGCGTGGGGCCGACGATCGCCGAGAGCGTCATCGAGTTCTTCAGCCGCCCGAAGACGCGGGAGTTGTTGCGCAAGCTGCGGGACGCCGGCGTGCGGGTCGAGGCTCCTCCGCGCCCGGGAGGCCGGCTGGCGGGGAAGATGTTCGTGTTCACGGGGACCCTGGACCGGTTCTCGCGCCGGGAGGCTGGCGAGCGGGTCAGGGCGCTCGGCGGCGCCGTGAGCGAGACGCTGAGCGCGCACACGGATTATCTTGTGGCGGGGGATGCGCCGGGGAGCAAGATGGAGCGGGCGCGGAAGCTCGGCGTGACGGTGCTGACCGAGCCGGAGTTTCTCGCGCTGGTGGGAGGGGAGTGATGGCGGGACGACGCGGGCGCGGGGCCAGACGGCGGGCCGCGAATCGGGGTCCCCTGTGGTGGGTCCTCGCGTTGGCGGTGCTCGCGGTCGCCGTTGTGATCGGCGCTCGGGTCCTGCATGTGGCCGGGCCGCGTCCGGCGTCGCGGGCGGGAATGGTGCTGTTCTTCGTCCGCTACTCAAACGGCGGCCGGACGGGCGTGTTGGTCGAGGTGCCGCGCCCCGCCGTCTCGGGCGCGGCCAACGCCCGCGCGGAGACGGCGCTCCGCCGACTGCTGGCCGGGCCGTCCGCCGCGGAGCGGGCGAAGGGGATCGTCAGCGAGATCCCGACCGGGACGGGTCTTCGGAGCGTGGCCCTGAACGGCGACGTGGCGACCGTAGATCTGACGGCCGCGTTCTCCGCTGGCGGCGGCAGCACGAGCATGTTGGCGCGCGTGTGGCAAGTCGTGTACACGGCGACGCAAGTCCCTGAGGTCCATGCGGTTCAGATACTGATCGGCGGACGTCACGTGCGGGCGCTCGGCGGCGAAGGGGTGATGATCGACCAGCCGATCGAGCGGCCCGCGGCGATGCCGGCGTTTTAGGCGCGACGTTCGCCGGAGCCGTCCTGACCGGACGCTTCGCGGCGTTTCGTCCTTGTGACATGCCGGCTGGGCAGGGACGCCTTTGCCGCTGGGAGAATAGCCGGGCGATGCCCAAGGAAGTCTTCGCGGAAGACATCGAGCGCCTGATCGGCGCCCTCGACGGCGTAACCGCCGCCCGCGTGTTCACGACGCACGGCGGAGAAATCGCGCAGGTGTACGTCACGGTGGATCCCGCCGCGGACGTGCGCGCCGTGCGGCGCGGCGTCGGCACCGCGCTCGTGTCCTCGTACGGCATACCGATCGAGCCCTGGCGCATTCAGATCGCGCAGCCGCGCACGGGGCCGGATGCGCGTTCCCCGTTTCGCGTGCTGCGGGTCGAGGAGGCCGTCGGGGCGGCCGAGATGACGGCGGTGGTTCAACTCGCGTGGACGCGCGGCGGTGGGGAGCGCGTCGTGTCGGGTCGGGCCCGGGGCCCGGTCGGCTCTGCGCACCGCCTCCGCACGCTCGCCGCGGCCACGGTCGACGGGGCGCGCGAGTCGTTGGATCCGTCGTACCGGAAGATCGCCGCCGAGGAGGCCTCGCTGGTGACGTTCTCCGGCCGGCCGACGGTATTGGTCGGCGTCTCGGTGACCACGGCGCGTGGCGACGTGCGCGCCTGTGGGATCGCGCAGGAAGACGCATCGTCGGACGCCGCGGTTGCTGCGACCCTGGACGCCGTGGCGAAGTTGTCGGCGCAAGTCGCGATCGTCGCGGCGTTGCCGGATAACCGCCGGGCCAGGCTCGAGGCGATGCGCCGCTATGTGAAATCCGCCGAGCGCGCGCCGTCATCGGGCGATAGCGAAGGGGATCCCGGCTCGGCGAGGGAATCTCCGCGGGACGCCGTGCCGCAGGCCGGTCGGGGGACGCCTGCGGGAGCCGGGGAGTCCGGCGCGGGCCGTGGCCCCGGGGCGTTCCACGGGGCGCCGGAGTGCATGTACATGCGCCGGGCGCCCGCGTTTGCCGGGCGCGCGACCGGGGCGCACGCGGCCGAGTTGCCGAACGGCGAGGATCCGGACGGGCCGCCGGTGTTGCCGCAGATCCGGTCCGTGCAGAAGGGAGTGACGGCGATGCCCGTGCGTCAGGACCTCCCGCACGCGGGGGCCGTTCCATCCGGCCCCGGTCGTGTCTCGATCGAGGAGGTGTGGTATCAGTCGCTGATCGCCAACCGCACGCCGGTGCACGTCCGCTGCCGCGACGGCTACGAACTGCACCCCGCGGTGCTGCGGGATGTGGACACCGAAAGTGTCCTCCTTGAGGTGAACGGGGCGACCGAATTGGTGTACAAGCACGCCATCCTCTCGATCCGTCCCTTGACGGATCCCCGGGCGGAGGCGTAACCTCGCCGGTGTCGGACGGCCGCGAGGCCCGCCTGGCGGAGTTGCGCGCCCGGCGGGCCCGTCTGGAGGCAGGTGGCGGCCCGGAGCGCATCGCGCGCCAGCACGAGGCCGGCAAACTGACCGCACGCGAGCGCCTGGCGGAGCTGCTGGATCCCGGCACCTTCGTGGAGCTCGACCGGTTCGTGACGCATCGCGCCACGGCGTTCGGGATGGATCGGGTCGAAGCGCCCGCGGACGGCGTCGTCACGGGCTATGGGGCAATCGGCGGCCGCCTCGTCTACGTGTTCTCGCAGGACTTCACGGTGCTCGGTGGCTCGCTGGGTGAGGCGCACGCGCAGAAGATCTGCAAGATCATGGACCTTGCCATGCGAAATGGCGCCCCGGTGATCGGCCTCAACGATTCCGGGGGCGCCCGCATCCAGGAGGGGGTTGTGAGCCTCGGTGGGTACGCCGAGATCTTCCTCCGGAACACGCTCGCAAGCGGCGTCATCCCGCAGATCTCGGCGATCATGGGCCCCTGCGCCGGGGGGGCGGTGTACTCGCCGGCGATCACCGACTTTACCGTGATGGTGCGCGGCACGAGCTACATGTTCGTGACCGGGCCCCAAGTCGTGAAGGCCGTGACCCACGAGGACGTGACGTTCGAGCAGTTGGGGGGCGCGGAGGTGCACGCCGGCGAGAGCGGCGTCGCGCACTTCGTGGCGGACAGCGACGCGGACGGTCTGCACCTGATTCGACGCCTCCTCGGGTACCTTCCCCAGAATAACCTCGAGGAGGCCCCGCGGGTGGCGTGCGCCGACGATCCGGGGCGCCAAGACCCGCTGCTCGATACGATCGTGCCGTTGGACCCGCACCAGCCCTATGATATGCGCGACGTGCTCGCTCGCGTTGTCGACGGCGGTGAGTTCCTCGAGGTGCACCAGGCGTTCGCTGCCAACCTCGTGGTGGGGTTCGCGCGGCTCGGCGGTCGCGCCGTCGGGATCGTAGCCCAGCAGCCGGCGGTCCTCGCCGGTGTGCTGGACATCAACAGCTCCGTGAAAGGCGCCCGATTCGTCCGATTCTGCGACGCGTTCAACATCCCGCTCGTCACGTTCGTGGACGTGCCGGGGTTTCTGCCTGGGACCGTCCAGGAGCACGGCGGGATCATCCGCCAGGGGGCGAAGCTGTTGTTCGCGTACTGCGAGGCCACGGTGCCGAAGCTCGCGGTGATCACGCGGAAGGCGTACGGCGGCGCGTACGACGTGATGTCCAGCAAGCACATCCGCGGCGACCTGAACCTGGCGTGGCCCAGCGCGGAGGTCGCGGTGATGGGACCGGAGGGCGCCATCGATATCATCTTCCGCCGAGAGCTGGACGAGGCGCCCGACCGCGAGGCCGCACGCGCCCGGCTCGTGGCCGAATACCGCGAGCAGTTCGCCACCCCCTACATCGCCGCGGCTCGGGGCTACGTGGACGACGTGATCGAGCCCCGGGAGACGCGGCCGCGCCTGATCTCGGCCCTTGAGGCGCTGCAGGGGAAGCGGGATCGCAACCCCCCGAAGAAGCACGGGAACATCCCGCTCTGACGCGCCGGGGACGAGGTACCGTGCCGGCATGACTCCGCGGCGCGCGCCGCGAACTGAGTGACCATGGTCGGTCGCGCAATCCACAAGGTCCTCGTCGCCAACCGCGGTGAGATCGCGCTGCGTGTGATTCGCGCCTGCCGCACGCGGGGCATCGCGACCGTGGCCGTGTACAGCGACGCGGACCGGTCGGCGCCCCACGTCTGCGCCGCCGACGAGGCGCGTCGGATCGGTCCCGCGCCCGCCTCGGAGTCGTACCTGCGCATCCCCGCAATGGTGGAGACAGCGCGCGAGACGGGCGCGGACGCGGTCCATCCCGGCTACGGGTTTCTCGCGGAGAACCCCGCGTTCGCGTCGGCGTGCGCCGACGCGGGTCTGGTCTTTATCGGTCCCACGGCGGAGACGCTTGCGCGCTGCGGCGACAAGGCCGAGGCTCGGCGGGCGATCCGGGCCGCGGGCATTCCGGTGCTTCCCGGGACGGACCCCGTGGATGATGAGGAGGCGGCGGCCGCGGCGGCCCGTATCCGCTTCCCGGTGTTGATCAAGGCGGCCGGCGGCGGCGGCGGCAAGGGCATCCACCGCGTGAGCCGCGCCGAAGACCTGCCGGGGGCGTTGCGCTTGGCCCGCGGGGAGGCGCGCGCGGCGTTCGGCGACGACCGCGTCTACCTCGAGCGCTGGGTCGATGATCCCCGCCACGTGGAGATGCAGATCGCAGCGGACGCCCACGGCGCGGTGGTGCACCTTGGGGAGCGCGAGTGCTCGATCCAGCGGCGGCATCAAAAGCTCCTCGAGGAAGCCCCGTCCTTAGCGCTCGACGGCCGGCTGCGGAGGGCGATGGGCGCGGCGGCCGCCGAGGCCGCGCGGGCCGTGGGCTACCGTAACGTTGGCACCGTGGAGTTCCTCGTCGACGGCCCGCGGTTCTACTTCCTCGAGATCAATGCCAGGCTGCAGGTGGAACACCCGGTGACCGAACTGGTCACCGGCATCGATCTCGTCGGGTTGCAACTGGAGATCGCCTCGGGGGCGCCGCTGCCGTTGCGGCAGGAGGACATCGTGTTTCGGGGGCACGCCATCGAGTGCCGGGTCTCCGCGGAGGACCCGGCGGCGCAGTTTCTGCCGTCGGCCGGGCGCGTCGGGGAGGTCATCCTGCCCGGCGGGCCGGGGGTCCGCGTGGACGCCGCGCTCGTTTCCGGGATCGAGGTCACGCGGCACTACGACCCGCTCCTCGCCAAGATCATCGCTTGGGGCGAGACGAGGGAGGAGACGATCGCCCGAATGGCGGCGGCCCTCTCGGAGATGGTTGTGACCGGCGTTCCGACGACGATTCCGTTCCACCGGTGGGCGCTCCGGCATCCCGCGTTTGCCGCGGGGCGGTACAGCACGCGGTTTACCGACCTGGAATGGGCCCGCCGTGCGCCGATCGACCCGGCGCTCGCCGCTGTTGCGGCCGTCGTGCTGGCGCATCGCGACGGCCGCCGTCCGCCGACGCTCCCGGTCCAGGAGGCCCCCGGTTGGAAGGCGGCGGCGAGGCGGGAAGCGCTGTCGTGACCGCGTACCTGGTGCGCATCGGCAGCGCGGAGATCGAGGTCGTCGTGGAAGACGACGGGGACACGCTCTTCGCATCGTCGGGAGGCCGCACGCGGCAGGTTGACATCGCCGAGATCGTCCCCGGTTGGTACTCCGTGATCGTAGAGGGCGTGTCGCACGACCTGGGGATCGTGCCCGGCTCCGCAGACGGGGGGATCCTCGGGCGGCACGACCCCGGCGGGCCCCGACGCCACACGCTCGTGCTGGACGGGGAGATGTACACGGTCGAGGTCCTGCGGGGCCGCCGAGGGACGACATCGCGTTCCCGTGCCGCCGGCGCGGCCGGCGGCAGCGAGGTGCGGGCGCCCATGCCGGGGCTCCTGGTCGCCGTTCGGGTGACCGAGGGCGCCGAGGTCGCCAGCGGGCAGTCGCTGGTTATTATGGAAGCGATGAAGATGCAGATGGAGATTCGTTCGCCGGTCGAGGGAACCGTCCGGCGCGTGCACGTCGAGGCGGGCGTCGAGATTGCGGGCGGGCAGGTGTTGGTGACCATCGGTTGACGGGACAGCGTCATCCGGGCGAATTCGTAAGGTAGGCCAGAGGGGTGGGCGGCGATGCCTGGCGATTCGGATCGAACGCGGCGCGGGAACGGCGGGGCTGCCCCTGGGTCCGACCGGCGGCGGGATCGGTGGGAGGCCGAGGTGCTCGGCCCCGCGCTCGCCACCGCCCCTGAGCGAGCCGGGGCGTTTGCGACGTCATCGCAGATCCCGGTGGCGCGGATCTACACACCGGACGATGTCGCGTCGCTTGACTACGAGCGCGATCTGGGGTTCCCGGGCGCGTACCCGTACACCCGCGGTATCTATCCGACGATGTACCGCGGCCGACTGTGGACGATGCGCCAGTACAGCGGCTACGGTGGCGCGGAGGAATCCAATCAGCGGTTCCGCTACCTGCTCGAGCAGGGGCAGACCGGGCTGTCGGTGGCGTTCGACCTGCCCACGCAAATGGGATACGACTCGGACCACCCGCTGGCGGAGGCCGAGGTCGGGAAGGTCGGCGTTGCGATCGATTCGCTCGCAGACATGGAGGTGCTCTTCGACGGCATCCCGCTGGACCGCGTGAGCACCTCGATGACCATCAACGCCACCGCCGCGATCCTGCTGTGCATGTACCTCGCGGTGGGCGAGCGGCAGGGCGTCCCGCCCGCGCGGTTGGCCGGCACCACCCAGAACGACATCCTGAAAGAATACATCGCACGAGGCACCTACATCTACCCACCCGGCCCGTCGCTCCGCCTGGTCACGGACGCGATGGCGTTCTGTGCCGAGCGGCTCCCCCGATGGAACCCGATCAGCATCAGCGGCTACCACATCCGGGAGGCGGGCGCCACCGCGGTCCAGGAAGTCGCGTTCACGCTCGGGAACGCGATCGCATACCTCGAGGCCGCGCGGGCCGCCGGACTCGGCGTCGATCACATCGCGCCGCGGCTCGCGTTCTTCTTCGACGCGCAGATGGGGTTCTTCGAGGAGGTCTCGAAGTTCCGGGCCGCGCGCCGGCTGTGGGCCCGGATCACGCGGGAACAATTCGGCGCCCGGGACCCGCGATCGTGGATGCTCCGGTTCCATACGCAGACCGCGGGGGTCTCGCTGACCGCGCAGCAACCCGACAACAACGTCGTGCGCGTCGCGGTCCAAGCGCTGGCGGCCGTCCTCGGCGGCACCCAGTCGCTCCACACGAACGCCCGGGACGAGGCGCTCGCGTTGCCGACGGACGAGGCGGCGCTGCTCGCCCTGCGCACGCAGCAGATCATCGGCCACGAGAGTGGGGTGGCCGATACGATCGACCCGCTGGCCGGTTCCTATTATGTGGAGTCCCTCACGACCGAGATCGAGCGGCGGGCGGTGGCGTATCTCGACCGCGTCCGCGAGATCGGCGGCATGCTCCGGGCGATCGAGACGGGATACGTGCAGCGGGAGATCGGCGAGGCGGCGTACCGAGACCAGCAGGACGTCGAGGCCGGACACCGCGTCATCGTGGGCGTCAATCGCTTCCAGGCCGCTGAAGAGCGACCGCCCGAGATCCTCCGTGTGGATCCGGCGGTCATCGACCGGCAGCAGGCCCGGCTGCGGCGCGTTCGGGCGGAGCGGGACGGGGCGCGCGTCAATGCCGCCCTGACGGCGCTGGGTCGGGAGGCAGGGGGACGGGCAAACCTCCTGCCGTCGATCCTGGAGGCTGTGCGCGCCTACGCGACGGTGGGCGAGATCTGCGACGCGCTGCGGCGGACGTTCGGGGCGTATCGCCCACCGGTCGTGGTTTAATCCGGTGACGCTCGCCAAGGACGTGCTCCAGGGTTCCCCCCATGCGGTGGCCAGGCTGATCTCGCTTGTGGAGAACCGGCCCGCCGACGCGGTGGCGGTGCTTCGCGAGCTGCACCCCCACACCGGGCGTGCGTACGTCGTGGGCGTGACCGGTCCGCCCGGTGCCGGCAAGAGCACGCTGATCGCCGCGCTCGTGGGGACGATCCGGCGCGACGGGCGTCGGGTCGGCGTCGTGGCGGTCGACCCGACGAGTCCGTTCACCGGAGGTGCCGTCCTGGGCGACCGCATCCGCATGCAGGATCACAGTACCGATCCCGGAGTGTTTGTGCGAAGCATGGCCACGCGCGGCTACCTCGGCGGGCTTGCTCCTGCGACCACGGGGGTCGTGGACGTCCTTGACGCTTCGGGCTGCGACCTGGTGTTGGTGGAGACCGTCGGCACCGGCCAGGCGGAGGTCGACGTGGTGCGACTCGCGGACACCGTAGTCGTAGTGACCGTACCGCACCTGGGAGACGGCGTGCAGACGCTCAAGGCCGGCGTCATGGAGATCGCCGATCTCTTCGTCGTGAACAAGGCGGATCGGGGGGACGCGGACCGGACCGCGACGGAGATCAAGACGATGCTGGGACTCGCGCCTGACCGACGGGGGTGGAGGCCACCGGTGTTGCTCTCGACCGCGACCGATGGGACCGGGGTGGCCGAGATCCTCGCGGAGATCTCCCGGCACCGGGAGTACCAGACCGCCCACCGTCTCTTGGAACGGCGGCGCCTCGCCAGACGGCGGGAGGAGATTCTGATGGTGGCCGAATCTCGCCTCAGAAACCGGATCCTCGGCGCGATCGGCGCAGAGCGTCTGGACGCGCTTGCCTCCCGCGTCGCCCGGGGGGAGACGGACCTCTACACGGCCGCGGACACGCTGCTCAGCGGGGCGGGCCTTCAATGAGCGCAGGGACCCCCGGGAAGGCCAGGCGCGCGCCGGTGCTGGCCCACGTTGCGGTCGTCGTCCGTCAGCTCGAGGTGGCGGAGGAATGGTTCCGCAATCGGCTCGGGCTGGCGTCTGAAAGCCGTGAGAGCCTGCCGTCGCGGGGCGTGCGCATCGCGTTCGTCCCGATCGGCGCGGGGGCGATCGAACTCGTCCAACCCACCGGCGCCGGGCCTCTGGAACGGTTTCTGGCCGCAAGCGGCGAGGCGGTGCACCACGTCGCTCTGGAGGTTTCCGACATCGACGCCGCCATGGCGGTCGCCCGATCTGCCGGCTTCCGCCTGATCGACGAGACGGCGCGCCCCGGGGCCCACGGGACGAAGGTGGCGTTCGTCCATCCGCGTTCCACGCATGGCCTGCTTGTTGAGCTGGTCGAGCGAGCGGACGATCGCGACACCAGCGGGTGACCTTCGCGATCTGGCGGTAACCTCGAGGCGGGGAGTCAGCACGGAGCAGCACCGGTCGCGAGGCGGAACAAGCTAATAGCAGGGAAACCTCAGCACCCTCACCCCTTGCATTGAAATTCGTCTATAGGTATAATCCCTATTGGACGATTCAGTCTATAGTTCCGATGTGTCCGCTATGTGTCGCTCGAGGAATCGCACCCTCATCGCCGCAGCGCTCGAGCTCCGAAAGATCCGTCAGGCTTCAATCAATCCTCCATCAAACCTGACGGACCCGGAGAGGTTTTTGGGGGAGTTTCTACCCAGGACTGATCGACGTCGGCGAAGGGGGGGAGCCCGTGCAAGAGGCGATGTCCTACGGTTCCGCTGCGCTCGCTAGGCGCCTTCGGCTCCGCTCGGTTCGATCGGTCGTGTACGCGTGCGCGGGACTCGGTCTTCTGCTGGCCGTCGTGACGATCTCCGGAACCTGGGGACTCCCAATCCTCAGGACGGTCGACGTGTCCGTGGACGGCAAGGACATGACCGTCCATACGTTCAAGCGAACCGTCGGCGGCGTGCTCGCCGCAGGCGGGATCTCGCTCCAGGCCGATGATCGGGTGACCCCGGCCGCGGACACGCTCGTGTGGCCGGACATGCGGGTCACGGTGGTTCGCGCGGTTCCGTTCTCCGTGGTGGTCGCCGGCCGGTCCTACCCGCGGCGGGTCGCCGCGGAGACCGTCGGAGAAGCCCTGCGGACGCTCGGGATTCGGGTGGGGCCGATCGACAAGGTGTACCCGGGCCTGCAGGCTGCCCTGCGTCCCGGCGCTCGGGTCACGATCGAACGGCGGGAGTGGCGGACGTGGGTCGAGTACGGAGCGATCCCGTTCGGCTCGGCGGTCGTGAACGACGTCAGCCTCTTCAAAGGGAACACGGTGGTGCGCAGTACCGGCCGCGTCGGAACCAAGGAGCGCAGCGTCAGGGTGCTGTACGCGAACGGCAAGCCGGCGATGATGGAGCCGCGGGCGTGGGCGGTGGCCCAGGCCCCGACGCCCCGAGTGATCGCCGTCGGCACGCGGGCCATGATCGCCTCGCGCGGGGAGTTCGCCGGGCGAGAGTACATGATGCTCGAAGCGACCGCCTACTACCCCGGTCCGAACAACTTCGGCGGCGGCGTCGGCCCCCGAACCGCGATCGGCATGGTTGCGCAGCGGGGCATCGTCGCAGTCGACCCGTCGCTGATCCCGCTCGGGAGCCACCTGTACATCGAGGGCTACGGGTACGCGGTGGCCGGGGACACCGGCGGATCGATCCGAGGCCGCCGCATCGACCTCTGTTACAATAGCTACGGCGAGGCGATCCAGTTCGGCCGCCGGGAGGTCAAGGTCTACATCATCGGCGGCCGCTGACCGCGGCCATTTTCGCGCGGATCCGTGTTCCGCGCCGAGGGAAGCACATCCCACCCGAGTCCTCGCTGGTCACGCCCCAGGGCACGCGGGCCGTGCTTCGACGGTTCGGCATTCGACCGCTCAAGCGTTTCGGGCAGCACTTCCTGGTCAGCCAGCGCGCGCTCGACCAGATCGTGGCCGCGGCCGCGCTTTCCGAGGCCGACGCGGTGCTTGAGATCGGCGCGGGACTCGGCACGCTCACGCAGGCGCTGGCCGCGAGGGCCGGGCATGTCACCGCAGTGGAGCTCGATCGGCGCCTGATTCCTGTTCTGGACGACACCCTGTCCGCGTATCCCGCTGCTCGGATCGTCGCCGGCGACGTGCTCAAGCTTCCTCTGGATCGGCTCTTCGGGGGAGCCCCGGACGCTCCCCGGAAGATCGTGGCCAATCTTCCCTACAATATCGCGGCGACGGTGCTGATCCGGCTGCTCGCCCCCGCGCTTCGGATCGAGCGCCTCGTCGTGACCGTGCAACGCGAGGTGGCTGAGCGGATCACCGCTTCGGCGGGGACCGCGGCCTACGGGCGGCTGTCCATCGCGATCCAGTTTCGCGGTGCGGCCCGGGTCGTGTGCCGGATCCCGCGGGGGGCGTTTCTCCCGCCTCCCGACGTCGACTCGGCCGTCGTGCAAATCGTGCCCTCCCCGGAACCCCGCGTCGCCGTGCCCGACGCCGATGAGTTCTTCCGGATCGTCGCGGCCGGATTCGGACAGCGGCGGAAGACGCTGCTGAACGCGCTGACTCACGGGCTCGGCCTGCCGGCCGGCGTGGTGGCAACCGCGTGCGCCGAGTGCGGCATCGAGCCGGGGGTGCGCGCCGAGCGATTGGGCTTGGACGCGCTGGGCGCACTCGCGCGCGCCCTGCATCCGGTGCCGGGGCGTCCCGCCGGTTAACGGTGCGCGGGCGGGTCGGGCGTTGCGGCCTCGGGATTCCGCCCCAGGACGACGGACAGGTCGGGGCCGCCCTGCGCGGGTGTCCTCACAATTCGGCGAACCCCGATGATCCCGGCAACGACGTGCGCCACGGCGGGATCGCCGCGGTGCACGATCAGTACCGCCTCGGACGCGTCGGCGGCCGTGGCCACGCGAACGACGCGAAGTCCGAGCGCGTTGAGGCGGGCGAGCGCGTCCGTGGCGATGTCTCGGCTGCCGCTCGCGTTCACGACCTCGATCGTCGTGCCGGAGAACGCCGCGGCATCCATCCCGTAGAAGAATTTGATGACGAGCGCCCGATCCTTCGCCGGATCCGGTAACCAGTAGCCGTCGTATCCGCCGAAGCGCCCCGGCAGCGTCTCGCGGACGAGCCCCCCCTGGGGCAGGCGGGCCCCAAACACCCCGAGCGCGACGAGTTGCGTTTGGTCGAGGTTCGTGGTGGTGTCCTGTCGGAGCACGGTGAGCACCCGGTCCGCTCGCAGCGCGATCCGCGGCTGGCGCAGCTCCACGAGCAACGCGTCCAGCACCTCTTGTTGGCGCTGGATCCGCCCGATGTCGCCGAGCGGATCGTGGCGAAACCGCGAGAACTCCATCGCCTCGGCACCGCCGAGGCGGCGGTGACCGCGCTTCAAATGGATGTGGAGCCCGTCCCAGTTGTCGTCGTAGTTTAGATCCGTGGGGATACGGACGGTGACGCCGCCGACCGCGTCGATCAGATGCACCAGACCGCGGACGTGGAGCTCGATGTAGTAGGGGAACGGCACCCCCAGCAGGTTCTCGACCGTGCGGGTCGTCAGCGGCGCTCCGGCGTACGCGTGTGCCGCGTTGATTTTGTCGAACCCGTGGCCGGGGATCGCCGTGCGCGTGTCGCGCGGGATGCTCAGAAGATAGACGTGGTGTGTTGCCGGGTCGAAGCTCGCGGCAATCAGCGTGTCCGTGCGGCTCACCGGGTACTCAACGTTGGGATTCTGGTCGCTGACGGTGCGATCGAGTCCCATGATCAGGATGTTGGTGCGGCCGGTGATCTTGAGCGGCCACCCAAACGTGGGCCCCGCGGGCGTCGCATGCATGCTCACGTATCCGGCGACTCCGGCCAGTCCAAGAGTGAACGCGATGAATACCCCGAGCAAGGTCCACCGGACGACCTGCGGCCATCTGGGCGGCCGCGGCGCGGCCGGTGGGGTGGACGCCGACTCCGCCTCGGGCGCAACGTCGGCCTCCAGAGGCGGCAGCGATGAGGAGTCGTCGGGGGTGTTGGCCATAACCCACATCATAGGCGTTTTATGGAAGGTGTCAAGGCGCGAGGACAAGGGAGGAAACTACGCAGGCGGCGAGAAAAGGGGGACAGTGGCAAGTTGTTCCCGGCGAAGGAGGACCGGAGATGCGCCGGTCATGGGTAACGCCGATACCGCCGGTCGTCGTGCCGTCCGTGATTCATCCCGCGGAGGCCGCCTGAGGGTGGCTCCGCGGGTTGTGTTTTTGGGAGGGAGGTTGCGGCATTGAAAGAGCTGCACCTGAACGCGTACGCGAAGATCAACCTCACGCTCGATGTTCTTGGTGACCGCCCCGACGGCTATCACGACATCGAAACCGTGCTGCACACCGTCGAACTGCACGATTCGATCATCCTCCGCGAAAGCGACAGCGGGATCACGATCCGTTGCGCGAGCCCCGATGTGCCGCCGGATACACAGAACATCGTGTACCGGGCCGCCCAACACCTCAAAGAGGCCTTCCGGATTCCGAAGGGGGTCGAAGTGGAGCTCACCAAGTGTATCCCCATCGCATCGGGGCTGGGTGGCGGTTCCAGCGACGCGGCGGTGACCCTCCTCGGATTGGCGCAGATGTGGAAGCTGCGTCTGTCCGACGGGCAACTGCTCGATCTCGCCGGCCACGTCGGGTCGGACGTGCCGTTCTTTCTCGCCGGTGGCGCCGCGCTAGCGCTGGGCCGGGGCGAGCGCATCCGTCCGCTGCGCCCGCTTCCGACGACGTGGGTCGTGCTCGCGCGTCCGCCGATTCAGATTTCGACGGAGTGGGCGTATCGCGTGCTCGATCATCCGGACACTCACCGCCGCCCCGACACCCAAGCCGTCGTGCGCGCGATCGAGGCGGAGGACGCGGTACAGGTGGGCCGGCTTGTGTGCAATGTGTTCGAAGACGTCGTGACCGCCCACTACCCTGCGGTCGCGGCCGTGCGCGACCGCATGCTCGCGCACAAGCCGCTCGGCGTGGCGCTGTCCGGTACGGGTCCCGTGGTCTTCGCGCTGGCCGCCAACGAGGCCGACGCGCGGGCGATCGGTGCCGCATTGTCGGAGCCGGGAGATCTCGAGGTCATCGTCACGCGTACGTTCGCCGAGGAGCGTTAGCCGGTCCGGATGCCCGACGCGCAGACGAGTCCCGGGCCGCGCGCCGGGCAGGCGCACGCCGGAGTCTCCGACGTGCTCGCGGTCACCGTGGTGGTGCTGGCGGGCGGCAAGCCGGACCCGGCACTGACGGGCGCGCCGCTACCGAAGGCGTTCGCGCCTCTGTGCGGCCGGACGATGGTGGAGTTTGTGCTCGATGCGCTGCGCGGGACGAACCGGACCCGCCGCATCATCTTGGTTGGACCGGAGACGCCCCCGCCGGCACTCGCGGCCGTGGTGGACGTGACGGTGCGAGAGCGCGGCGGGTTGCTCGAGAACCTCGCCGCGGCCCTCGCTGAACTTCCCGGAGACGCGCCCGTGCTCGCCGTCGCGGCGGACGTTCCCCTCCTGACTCCCCTGGCGGTGTCGGCCTTTCTCGACGCCGCGCTCGCGCTCGATGCCGACATCGTGTACGGCGTCGTGCCGAGAGCCGACGTGATGCGCGTCTATCCGGACGCGCGCAAGACGTTTGTGCGCCTGCGGGATGGCGTGTTTACAGGCGGCAGCCTCGTGCTGCTGCGCCCGCGGGCATTCGAGCGGGCGCGGCCCGTCCTCGAGCGTGCGATTCGCGCACGCAAGCGGCCGTGGGATCTTGCGCGCCTGTTTGGGCCTGCGACGCTTCTCGGTCTCGCTACGGGCCGCCTCCGAATCTCGGGCCTGGAAGCGCGCGTGGCTACGATCGCCGGTGTTCGCGCGCGTGCGGTGATCTGTCATGAGCCGGAAATCGCCGTCGACGTGGACCGCGCCGAGGACTTGGTCTTGGCGGAAGGCTGGCTGACCGCGCAGGCCGTCGCGTCCCATGGGACCGAGGCGGGGGAGCACCGGTGAGGCGGCTGCGGCGAGGCGACCGCATGGTGGCGATCGCCCACCGCCTCTTCCAAGAGCCGCACAAGCTCTTTTCGCTTGGCACGTTCATGGACGCGCTCGGCGCGGCCAAGTCCACGATCAGCGAGGACGTCGCCGCGCTACGGCAGGTGTGCGACCTGCTTGAGCTCGGTCGGATCGAGACACTCGCCGGTGCTGCGGGGGGTGTGCGATACGCACCCTTCTGCACCCCGGCGCAGATCCGCGGGCTCGCCGAGGACCTCGCCGGCCGACTCCGCGACCCCGCGCGGATTCTCCCAGGCGGGTTCCTCTACACGACCGACCTGCTCTCTTTGCCCACGCTGATCGGGCGACTCGGCGACGCGTTCGCGACGTTTTTCGCGGACCGCCGGCCGGACGTGGTGCTCTCGGTGGAGGTCAAGGGGATCCCACTCGCCCTGATGACAGCGCGCGCGTTCAACGTCCCGCTCGTGACGATCCGCCGCGGCGGGCGCGTCACCGAAGGATCGTCCGTGACGGTCAACTACGTTTCCGGGTCGTCCCGAACGGTTCAGTCGATGACGCTGCCGCTCCGCGCAGTGCCACCCGGCGCGAGGGCGCTGTTCGTCGACGATTTTCTCCGGGGCGGTGGGACCGCGCGCGGCGTGTACGATCTGATGCGCGAGTGCCAGGCGGACGTTGTCGGCATTGGGGTATTGATCGAGGCCGTCCAGCCACGGGAAAAACTGGTTGATGGATACGTGTCGGTGCTGACGTTCGATGGCGTGGACGAGAGCCAGGGGACCGTCCGGATCGCTCCGAGCCGGTGGGCGCTCGGACAGATGGCCGATGTAACCGGTCGGTGAGCGGTCCCAAGGAATCGCGGCATGCAGCATGTTGTTGACATGGCGAGACCTGCAGGGTATGCTGAATGAGCGCCCATTCATTAAACACATAGAACGGCGGCGGGGGAGTGTAAAGTGACAGGCATGCGGGGTTGGCGATGGTACGCCTGAGCGAAGCGGCGAGAGACGAGAGGGCGGAGGAACGCCGCGGGCAGATTCTCCGGGCGGCGCTCGTTGTGTTCAGTCAGAAGGGGTTTCACGGCGCCACGATCCGAGAGATCGCGTCAGCGGCGGGGCTGGCCGAAGGCACGATCTACCTCTATTTCCCGAGCAAGCAGGAGGTACTCCGGGGCGTGTTTGCACTGATCGCCGAGGAGGCCTCGGTAGCGACGAACGGGAACGCGCTTACGGATGGCGATGACGAGTCGTTCCTCCGCGGGCTCCTGCAGAGCCGCATCACGAGCCTGTCCAGATACGCGCCGTTTCTGCGACTGAGCGTGCACGAGGCCGATCTGCACGAGAGTCTGCGGCAGGAGTTCTTTGCAAGACTCTGCGAGCCGTTTGTGGCGCGGCTCGAGACGTATCTGCAGGGGCGTATCGCCGAAGGGGTGTTCCGGCCGGTCAAGACGGAGCTGACCGCGGCGATTTGTTTTCGCATGCTGATGAGCCATATCATGGTCCAGCACGTGCTCGACGTGGATGCGTCCGCGGCCCGACACGCCGACGAGGACTACGTGGGGGCGATGGTGTCCCTGATTCTGTACGGTCTCGTGGCGCGTCCGGCACCCGCGGGGTCAAGCGAAGCGCTCTAGATCGAGGAGGTTCAGCATGTCCGTCTGGTTCCATCGCGCTGCCTTTGTGCTCTTCTGCGTCGTTCTCGCGCTGCCCGCCGCGGCGCAGCAGCCACCCGCGGCGCCGACGCCGTACACGCCGCCGTCCGGTTCTGGCCTGCCGACGATTCCCGCCGTGCCGGCCGTGCCGACGATCGGCCAGGGGCAGCCCCTGTCGCTCACCGACGCGGTTGGCACCGCGCTCCAGAAGAACTACGTGATCCAGCAGGCCGCGTTGCAGGTCGCGCTTGACCGCGCGAGTCTGGCCCAAGCCGAATCCGGGCTGTGGCCTACCGTGCAGTACAAGGCGGGCTATACGCAGCAGACGGCGGGGAACCCGCAGACCCTGCCGATCCAGGGGAGCATCACGATCGGCGGGGTTCCCACCCCCTTCAGCACGTCGATCACTCTCCCCGGATCGCAGACCCCGGCCTACGCGACGAGCTTCGCGTTGACGTATCCGCTGTACACCGGGAACGCGCTTCAGGACCAGATCACGATCGCGCAGCAAAAGGTGGCGGCGGATCAGGCTGCGTTCGCCGCGCAGGCGGCGACGATCGTCCTGCAGGCGCGCCAGGCATACTACAATGTCGAGGCCGCCGCGGCGCAGGTCGCCGCGGCTCAGCGGGCGGTGGATGCGTCACGGGAGAACGTGCGCGTGACGCAGGCGCAGGTCACCGTGGGCACGTCTCCGCAGTTCAACCTGCTTCAGGCACAGACGCAGCTCGCGAGTGCGCAACAGGTGCTCACCCAACAGAAGGCCGCCGCGGTGCAGGCTCAGTACACGCTGGCGATCGTGTTGAACCTGCCGCAGGCGACGATCATCACGCCGGCGACGCCGCTCGGGCTGCCGAACCCGCCGCAGGACCTGAACGCGCTCATCCAGATGGCGCTGCGGCAGCGTCCCGAACTACAGCAGGCGCGCGCGAACATCGCGGGCGCGCAGGCGGCGATCGACCTCGCCCACGCCGGTTTGCGGCCGAACATCACGGTGTCCGGTGGACCGTTCATCCAGACGAACAATCTGTCGAACCCTCCGGTGGACTGGACCGGGACGATCGCGCTGACGCTCACGATCTTCGACGGCGGGCTGACGAAATCGAAGGTGGAGGCAGCGCAGGTGCAGCTGCAGCAGTCGCAGGTGAGCGAGCAGCAGACCGAGCAGAGCGTGGAGAGCCAGGTGCGCACCTCCTACCTGAATCTTCAGCAGTCGGCGGAGCAGCTGGCCGCCGCCGAAGCGGGGTTGGTGTCCGCCCGGGAGCAGCTCCGCATCGCGAACGTGCGGTTCCAGGCAGGCGTCGGCACGCAACTAGAGGTCGTGACCGCGATCCAGAATTCGGCATCGGCCGACAGCAGCGCGATCGCGGCGGAGTACAACTACAACCTGGCGCTGGCCCAGATCGATCAGGCGGTCGGCACGCAGGTTCAGGTGCCTAACCGACCGTAGTGGCGCGTCGTGGGCGTTCGGGGAGGCGGCGTGCGGGCGAACCCGGCGCGCCTCAATCGCATCCCCAGGGAAGGGGCGGCCGTGTGGATCCGCAGGATGGCGTGAGTGAAGCGCTGTTTCGCGAGACGCTCGCCCACTTCGCCACCGGCATCACGGTCGTCACCGCGCCGGGCCCGGAGGGGCCCCACGGCGTGACCGTCAACGCGTTTGCGTCCCTGTCGCTCGTCCCGCCGCTCGTGCTCATCTGCATCGAGCGGCAGCGCCTGTCCCACGAGGTGCTCGAGCGCGCCGGCGTCTTCGCGGTGAATATCCTCGCCGCGGGGCAGGAAGCCGTGTCCCGCTTCTTCTCCGCCAACGACCGGCCGGAAGGGCCCGATGCGTTCCGCGGCATCGCGTTTCGATCCGGGCGCGTCGGCGCGCCGCTGCTCGACGGGTGCGTGGCGCATCTCGAGTGCCGAATCACTGCGGCGCATCCCGGCGGCGACCACACGATCTTCGTCGCGGCGGTCGAGGCCGCCGCGAGCACGCCGGGGCGCCGCCCGCTCCTGTACTTTCACCGCGCGTACCGCACGCTCGCCGAGCCATAGCGCGCGTCCTCCCGGGCGCCCGTTGAAGGCCGCGCCCCGCGCCGGCGCGAACTTCTCTGCACGAAGAGACGCCGGGGCCCGTCCCGTGGTGCGCGGCGATCCCGGCACGATCGAGGAGGGAGAGGGCAATGGACAAGCGGATCGTGAGGACTGACGCGGCGCCAGCGGCGATTGGCCCGTACTCACAGGCGGTCGTGGCGAACGGTATGGTGTACGCGGCCGGACAGGTGCCGCTCGATCCCGGCACGGGACAGCTCGTGCCCGGGGACATCCGCGCGCAGACCAAACGCGTGATGGAGAATCTCAAAGCCGTGCTCGCCGCCGCCGGCTCATCGCTGGACCGAGTGGTGAAGACCACGGTGTTCCTCCGCGATCTCAACGACTTCGGGACGATGAACGAGATCTACGGCGAGTACTTCCGCGAGCAGCCGCCGGCCCGTTCGACCGTGCAGGTCGCGAAACTCCCCCGGGAGGCCGCAGTCGAGATCGAGGTGATCGCGCTCGTCTGAACGGACCGTGCCCGCGGTCCGACCGCCGGTCCGGCCTCGCGTCCGGCGCCGCTTGCGGCTCCGGGTAGGTTACGCTACCATCGCTGTGGAGCGGTGGGGGGTCGGCTAACGGTAGGCCATCAGACTTTGGATCTGAGTGTCCAGGTTCGAATCCTGGCCCCCCAGCCATCCGCACCGGGGTCGGCGGCGTCCCCGACGCATCACGCCGACGCGGAGCGCGCGTCCGCGTCGCAGGGGCGGTGCCGCTCCGCCGCGAATCACGTGGAGCACCCCGGTACGCGCAGCGTTTCGGAGGCAACCCAGTGGAACAACCGGCCGCCGTCATTCTGGCCGCGGGCTATGGCACGCGGATGAAATCCGCCCTGCCCAAGGTTCTGCACCCCTTGTGCGGCCGCCCCATGCTGGCGTACGTGTTGCAGGCCGCACGACGCGCCGGCGCCGGCCGGATCCTCGTGGTCGTAAACCGCGAGAGTGGTGCGATCCGGGAGGCGATCGGGGGCGGCGCGGACTACGTCGTGCAGGACCCCCCGCGCGGGACCGGTGACGCGGTGGCCCGCGCGCTCCCCAGGACGCGCACAGGACTGGCCTACGTGATCTACGGCGACATGCCGTTCGTGTCGGTGGACACGTTGCGCGCCCTGCGGCGGGCGGTCGGGCGCACCGGCGCGGCCTCGCTGGCGACGCGGGTCGTGGAGCAGACGCGGCGGTTTGGACGGATCGTGCGGGATCCAGCCGGCCGGTTTGCGCGCATCGTCGAGGAGAAGGACGCGACCCCCGAGGAGGCGGCGATTCTCGAGGTCAACGCCGGGATGTACTGCGTGCGGGTGGCCGAGATGCGCTGGGCGCTCAGGCGTGTGCGGCCGGACAACCGTCAGGGGGAGTACTATCTCACCGACGCGGTGAACGTGCTCGCGGCCGCTGGGCGGGACGTCACCACGGTAACCGTCGAGGACCCCGACGAGATGGTCGGCATCAACACGCGCGACGATCTTGCGGACGCCGATGCGGTGCTGCGCCGACGGATCCTGCGGCGGCTGATGCTCGACGGGGTGACGGTGGTGGATCCCGCGTCCACGTTTGTCCACGACAGCGTTCGGATCGGTCGCGACACCGTGCTGCATCCGTTCACGATCGTGACCGGGCGGACCGTGATCGGCCCCGCCTGTGAGATCGGCCCGGGCGCTCGTCTCCACGATGCCGTCGTCGGGCGGGGCGTGCGGGTGCGGGACTCATCGCTCGAGCAGTGCCGCCTCGGCGACCGAACGGCCGTCGGACCGTACGCGCACCTTCGGCCGGGCACGGTGGTGGGCCGGAACGTCGAGATCGGGAACTACGCCGAGATGAAGCAGGTGCGCATCGGCGATCGCACGAAGGTGCATCATAAGAGCTACCTGGGCGACGCTTGGATCGGGACGGATGTGAACATCGGGGCCGGGACGATCACGTGCAACTACGGCCTGGACAGGCGGAAGCACCGAACCACGATCGGCAACGGCGCCTACATCGGGAGCGACTCGATGCTGGTGGCGCCGGTGCGGATCGGGGCGGGCGCCGTGACCGGCGCGGGTTCGGTCGTGACGAAGGATGTCCCCGCACGCGGCGTGGCGGTCGGCGTGCCCGCGCGCGTGATCCGGCGGCTCAACGGCCGGCGATAGGCGTGCCCGTCGGCGGCGAGCGCGGCGACGGCCGCGGCCGGCCCGATGCGTCGGGTGACGAGCGCGCGGCGGGGCGTCGTGGGGGGCGGGCGGCGGAGGGAGTGCGGAATGGCGGGGTCGGGCGTGCGGGTGTTCAGCGGGACCAGTAATCCCAGCCTCGCGCGGGGCATCGCCGACTACCTGCGCGTCCCGCTCGGGGCGATGCACGTGTTCCGGTTCGCCGACGGCGAGATCGGCGTTCGGATCGACGAGAGCGTGCGCGGACTCGACGTGTTCGCGGTCCAACCCACCTGTCCGCCTGCCAACGAGACGCTGATGGAGCTGCTCGTGATCATCGACGCGCTCCGTCGCGCGAGCGCCGCTCGCGTCACCGCCGTCATTCCCTACTTCGGATACGCGCGCCAGGACCGGAAGATCAAACCGCGGGAACCGATCACTGCAAAGCTCGTCGCCAACCTGCTGACGACCGCCGGCGCGGACCGGATCCTCACGCTCGATCTGCACACGGGACAGCTGTGGGGCTTCTTCGATATCCCGCTCGACCACCTTCCCGCCCGGATGATCCTGGGAAACCACTTCCTGTCCCTCGGCCTCGAGAACGTCGTGGTCGTCTCTCCAGACATCGGGGGCGTCAAGCGCGCGCGCGAGTTCGCGGAATACATCCGCGCGCCGCTGGCGATCATCGACAAGCGTCGTGACCGTCCCAACCAGGTCGCCGAGATCGTCCACGTGATCGGCAAGGTCTACCGGAAAACCGCGATCCTCGTAGACGACATCATCGATACCGGCGGCACCCTGACGAGCGCCGCCGAGGCGCTGATGAAACGGCAGGCGCTCGGCGTCTACGCGTGTTGCACCCACGCCATCCTGTCACCGCCCGCGGTCGCACGGATCCAGCGCTCGCCGATCGAGCAGCTCGTGGTCACCGACAGCATCCCGGTGCCGCCTGAGAAGCGGACGTCCAAGCTCACGGTCATCTCGGTCGCCGGGCTCGTCGGCGAGGCGATCCAGCGTATCCACGGCGAGCAGTCCGTCAGCGAGCTGTTCAGCGCCCCACGTGTGATGCAGCCGGCGACCGAAGGGGACTAGGTCCCGCATGACGATCTCCCCGCTCGTCGTGGCCGGCCTGATCGGCCTCGTCGTCGCGTACCTGTTGACCCCCCTCGTCCTGTGGCTCGCCACGCAGTTCGGCGTCGTCGCGAAGCCGGGCGGCCGTCACATCCACCTCCGTCCCGTCCCGCGCCTCGGGGGGCTGGCCGTGTACGTGGCGTTCGTGGCCGCGGTCGTCGTCGGCCTGCCGGTCGGGCATCCGATCCACGTGGCGATCGGCGCGCGGCAGGTGCTGGTCACGATCCCGTACACGCCGGCGATCGACCGTCCGATCATCGGGCTGCTGCTCGGCGCCACGCTGATCACGCTGCTCGGCGCGATCGACGACGTGCACGGCGTCCCGCCGCTGACGAAGCTGGCTGGGCAGTTGCTGGCGGCCGCCGTGCTCCTGCCGTTCGGCGTTGGCATGGACGTGCTCAGCAACCCGCTCGGCGGCATGTTCTTCGTCGGCCCGTTGGGCGCCGTCGTCACGGTCGCGTGGCTCGTCGCGCTGTGCAACGTGATGAACCTGATCGACGGTGTGGACGGGCTGGCGACGGGGATCGCCACCATCGCAGGGGCGACGCTGCTCATCGCGTCGTACCTGCGGGGTGACGTGGGGACCGCGGTCGTCGCAGCCGCGCTCATGGGGGCGGCGCTCGGCTTCCTGCCGTACAACTTCAACCCGGCGCGGGTCTTTCTCGGCGACACGGGCTCGATGCTGCTCGGCTACATCCTGGGCGGCCTGTCGGTGCTCGGGACGTACAAGAGCTACACCGCGCTGTCGCTGCTGGTTCCGCTTGCCGCGCTGGGTGTCCCGGTCGCGGACACGGCTCTAGCGATCATGCGCCGCTGGCGCAGCCGGCAGCCGATCTTCCAGGCCGATACCGGCCATCTCCATCACCAGTTGTTGCGGCGGGGGTTGAGCCAGCGGCAGACGGTCGCGGTGCTCTACCTGGTGACGGGCGTGCTTGGGGCCAGCGCGCTCGTGCTGAGCGGGATCCACCGGTTCGACCTCATCGCCGTGCTTGGGGTCCTGCTCGCCATTCTCGCGGTCGGCGCGCGCCGCACCGGGCTCCTCGTGGGACGGGGCGGGAGCGCGGCCGCCGGGTCGGGAGGCGCGCCGCGGTGACGGAGCGCCGGCGCGTCATGGTGATCTTCGGTACCCGCCCGGATGCGTTGAAGATGGCGCCGGTGGTCCGCGCGCTGCGAGCGCATCGCGACGAGCTTGCACCCGTCGTGGTGGTGACCGCGCAGCATCGCGAGATGCTCGATCAGGTCCTGCGGTTGTTCTCGATCGACCCCGACTATGATCTGAACGTGATGACGGGGGCACAGTCGCTGGCGGACATCACGATCCGCACGCTGCGCGGGCTCGAGCAGGTCATCGAGCAGGTCGCCCCGGCGATCGTCGTCGTGCAGGGCGACGCCGCGCCGAGCTACGTCGGCGCGCTCGCCGCATTCTACCGGAAAATCGCCGTGGCGCACGTCGAGGCCGGGCTGCGCACCGACGACAAGTACCAGCCGTTTCCCGAGGAGATGTACCGGCGGATGACCTCGGTCCTGGCGGATCTCCACTTCGCGCCCACGGCGACGGCCCGGGCCAACTTGGAGCGGGAGGGGGTGGCCCGCGCGCGCATCACGGTGACGGGCAACACTGTGATCGACACGCTGCTCGACGTCGCTGGACGGGCGGACCTGGCGGTGGACCCCGGGGTGCGGGAGCTGCTCGCGCGGCCGGGACGGTGGGTGCTCCTGACGACTCACCGCCGGGAGAATTGGGGGGAACCCCAGCATCGCATCTTTCACGCGGTGCGCGACCTGCTCGATCGCTTCGTCGACCTCGAGTTGGTGTTTCCCGTGCACCTCAACCCCGTGGTGGGCGATCCCGCCCGGGCCATCCTGGGCACACATCCGCGGGCCCATCTGTTTCCGCCGTTGGACTACGCGTCGATCGTCCGTACCATGCAGGCCGCGACCCTCATCCTGACGGACTCCGGCGGGATTCAGGAAGAAGCGCCGGCGCTCGGGCGACCCGTGCTCGTGCTCCGGGACACGACGGAGCGGCCGGAGGGCATCCTCGCCGGCACGGCCAAGCTGGTCGGCACCGATCCCGCCGCGATCCTCGACGCCGCCGCGGAGTTGCTCACCGATCGCGCCGCGCACGCCCGCATGGCGCAGGCGCGGAACCCGTACGGGGACGGCCGGGCGGCCGAGCGGATCGTCGCGGTGCTCCGGCGGCAACTCGGGTTCGAGGTGAACATTCCCGCGGAGTTCGCCGTTTGACAGTGAGAAGGCGCGATGCCTATAATGAACTGATGTTCGTGAGGTGGTGCGGTGTGAGCCGCCTGCGGCACGTTGGGCTCGTCGGACTGACCGTCGTTGCACTTGCGGTCGCGCTTCCCGCTGCGAGCGTGGCGCAGAGTGTGATTGTGGTGCGGGCGGCGATGTCCGGTCAGGTGCTGCCGCTGCGGCTCGCGACCGTGGGCGAGATGGTGAAGCGCGGCGATCCGCTGGTGTTTGTCCAGACGAGGACGAGCACGACGACGACGGGCGGCGCAGTGCCGACGGCGGTAGCGCCCGTCGATGGGCAGGTCACGCAGGTGATGGTCGGCACGGGCGACTTCGTGAACATCGGCGATGCGGTCGTGGCGATCACACCGACGCACTGAGTCGCCGGTCGGGAACGAACACGGGCGGTCTGTGAGGGGCAGCGGTGCCCCTCCTGCTGTTTTTGAGGCGGGTTCCCATCATGCCGCCACATCCCGACCTCGTGCGGCGCCCTCGCCGGCGAGGGACGGCCAACGATAGGGGGGACAACGTGCGGAAGGCGTGGACGATCGCCATCATCGCCGCGACGGTTCTCGGCGGGATAGCGCCCAAGGGGTTGGCGCAGGGTCCCGCGGCCCCGCCGACGATGCCCCTCAGCGCCGTGCGGCCGGGGATGACCGGGTACGGTCTGACCGTCATCCACGGGACCGCGATCCAGCGGTTCGATGTGACGATCCTCGGCATCCTTCACGGCGGCGCGGCGGCCGGCGACCTCATCCTGTTCCGCGCCGGCGGGTCGCTTATAAAGGATGCCGGCGGCAGCGCCGCAGGGATGAGCGGCAGTCCCATTTACATCCGCGACCGGATGATCGGCGCCTTGAGCTACGGGTATCAGTTCCCCGGCCCCGACGCCGACCTCAGCCTCGCCACGCCGATCGATCAAATGCTCAAGGTCTTGGGGAACGCATCCCCGCCGGCGTCGACGTCGGCGCCTCGCGTGTACACTGCGGACCACCCCGTGGCCACACCGGCCGGACCGGTGACGCGCGTCCTCGTGATGGACTCCGCGGCCGACGCGGCGGCGTACAATGCTCGCCCCCTACCGGGCATCGCCGCCGTGGTGCCGACCGCCGTTCCGCTGTTCTCGTCTGGACTCAGTCCCAACGCGTTCGGACTCCTGTCGCGCGTACTCCGCCGGTACAACGTGGTGCCGCACCAACGGTACGCGAGCGCCCGGGCGTTCGTGGCGCCCCCGCTCCAGCCGGGCAGCTCGCTCGGCGTAGAGCTCGTGCGCGGGGACGCCGACGTCGGCGCGATCGGGACGGTGACGTACCGCCGAGGCGATCGGATCTTGGCGTTTGGCCATCCGTTCCTCAACGCGGGAACGGCTTCGATGCTGCTGTCGACGGCGTACATCGACACGGTCGTGCGCGCCCTCGACCAGCCCTTTAAGGAAGGAAGCATCGGCTCGCTGGTGGGGACGGTCAGCCAAGATCGGAGCGTTGGGATCTCCGGGACCGTGGCCAAGTTCCCCCGTACGTTCGGCGTGCGCGTGCAAATCCGCGACGCCGACGCGGGCATCATGCAAACGCTCGGCGCGCAGGTCGTCCGCCGGCCGGATCTCGCGGAGGGGCTCGTGCCGACGGCCGTGTTGAGCCTTGTCCAGCGGGGCCTCGACCGGGTCGCGGGGGGCTCCGCTCAGGTGCGGATCGTGCTGCGCGCCCGGCAGTTCCCCAGCGAGATCGTCCGCGAGGATCTCGCCTACGACATCGGCGACATCGCGACGGCGTCCGTGCTGGACGTGCCGGCCGCCACGCAGCTGTTGTTCGGCAACTTCTTCAGCAGCGTGGATCCCATCGATATGTCGATCAGCGTGACCGTCACGAGACGTCCGAACACGGCGCTGCTGGTCGCCGCGCGCCCGAACACGACGACGGTGCACCCCGGGGATACGGTGCGGGTGGGCGTCGCGTTGCGCCCGTACGGCGACGGGGACCAGGTGAGCCAGGTCATCCAGTTTGTGGTTCCGCAGAGCTTTCCGTCCGGCCCGGCGTTTCTGCTGGTCGGAACGGCGGGGACCCTCAACAACGCGAACGGCGCGTCGCCCGCCGATGAGTTTCAGGCGCTGGTGCAGCAGGAGGGCACCCCGTCCGGCGCGGCGTCGCTCGGTGAAGCGATCGACGAGTTCCAGCACGTCGGGAAGAACACCGAAGTGTTGGTCGAACTCGTGCCGGAGGGCGTGCTAACGGCCGTGGGCAACAACGCGAACCCCGGGTTCGACGTGCCGGCCGGTACGACCATGCCTACGCCGTGGATCGTCCTCGGCAAGTTCCAGATTCCGGTGACGGTCAGGTAGCCTCGGGGCGATGCACGTGCGGGGCAGCGGGGTGACGCGGGGGATCCTGGCCCGGTGGGCCGTGCTCGTTCTGGCCGCGGCGTTCGCCGCATCGGCTGCGCCGGTCCCGGCGGCGTCGAGTCAGGGGACGGTCCTGTTCCCTGAGTCCGCGATCCGAATCGGTATGGTCGGGGTCGGCAAGACGGTGCTGGTCGGCACCCGGATCTCGGAGTTTCAGGTGCGGATCCTGGGTATATTACGGAATGGAGGACCCGCGGGCGACCTCGTGTTGTTCCGTGCGTCCGGCGCGGCCATTTCGAGCGTGGGCGGTCTTGCGGCGGGGATGAGCGGAAGTCCGATCTACCTCGGCGGTCGTCTCGCGGGCGCGTTTAGCTATTCACTGGAAGGGTCCGATCCGATGGTCGGACTGTTCACCCCGATCGAAGACATGATGCACGACCTCCCGCACGCCGTGGGTGGTCCGGCGAAGACCGTGGCGATCGCGCCGGTCGACGTCGACGGTCGAATGGTGCGCCGGATCACCGTTGCCGCGTCGGCGGCGCAGGTGCCGAGCTCCGGTGACGGCACGCTCGTCGCCGCTCCCGCCGCGACGCCGTTGTTCGTGTTCGGGCTCGGCGCACGCGAACAAGAAGCGTTGACGCGGTTCCTCGAGCCGATGGGCGTGATCCCCATGGCCGGCGGATCGTCGGCCGACCTGCCTGCGTCGCTCCCGCTGGACCCGGGCAGCGCGATCGGCGTCGCGCTGATGCGCGGCGACATCGGTCAGTACGCGGTCGGCACGGTGACGTACCGCGATGGCAACCGGATCCTCGCGTTCGGACATTCGTTCACGAACGCCGGGCCGTCGCGCTACCTGTTGACCAACGCGTCGATCCTGCAAGTCGTGCGGGGGACCGCGCGGAACATCAAGGTGGGAGCCGCCGGCCCCGTGGTCGGAATCATTTCCGAGGACCGGCCCGCGGCGGTGGCCGGCACGGTCGGGATGCTCCCCCGCGTTTTCGGCGTGCGCGTCCGGGTGACGGACGCGGACACCGGGGCGGTGCGCCAGTTCACATTCCAGATCGTGCCCGACAAGACGCTGGTGCCGACGCTCGTGACGCTCGGGGCGCAGGGAGCGATCGAGCGGGCGCTTAACAGATCCGGTGCGGGGACGGCGGAGGTACGAATGGTGCTCCGCGGGCGAGGCATCGACCAGGCGATCGTGCGCGTCAATCGATTCTACAGCGGCAGCGACATCGGCGCGCGGGCGCTGACCGAAGTGCCGGCCGCGATGCAGCTCGTGTTCGACAACGACTTCGCCGACGTGGTACCCACGGACATGGACATGGATGTGCGCGTGACGAGCCATCAGGACACGGCGGTGATCACCGCGGCGGATGTCGGTCAACGATCCCTGGCCCCGGGAGACACGATCCACGTGCACGTCACCATCAGGCCGTTCCGGGGGGACGTGACCGCCAAGGACGTCGACCTCGCCGTTCCGGCCACGTTCGTGCCCGGCCCCTCGCTGCTGATCGTCCGAGCGGGCGGGCCCGGTCTGGCCCCGCCGCTTGGCGCCGCCGCGCACCCGCCGGACAGCCCGACCCCAGCGCCCGAGGCGGCGCAGAGCCTGCCGGATGCAATCACCGCCTTCGAGCAACAGGAGAAGAACACCGACATCGTCGTCGAGTTGATCGGCGGCCGCGTGGCGCCGACCGACTCGGGGACCGGCGCGGACGCGGGCCGGCCGACCGCCACATCGACCACGCCGTGGGTCCTCAACGGCCGCATCCAGATTCCAGTCCTCATTACCGGAGGCGCACACTGATCGGTCAGACGCCGGGATCGCCCCGGCCGGCAGACAGGCGCGCGGCCCCGCGGTGGGTGTGGGCCGTCATCGGAGCCGCGTTGCTGGCGGCGGTGGGGACCGCGTCCTGGACGTTTCTCGTGTCGAGCGGGTGGCTCGCCGGGCAGATCCGGCAGACTCTGGTGGCGCGCCTCGAGGAGTCGCTCAACCGACCCGTCGCGCTCGGGGGCGTCGACGGCGATCTCCTCCGAGGGATCGACCTTCGTGACCTGGTGATCGCCGAGTCGGGCGGCTTCAGCCACGGCGTGATCTTCTCCGCGGACCGCATTCACGTGGCGCTCGACCTCAGCGCGCTGGTACGCCACCCCCAGGATCTCATCCAGACGGTTGTCGGGGTGCAGGTCGTCAACCCCCGCCTCACCGTGTCGCGGAGTGCGTCTGGTGCGTGGAATCTCGCCTCTCTGTTGGGCCGTCAGCAGGCCACGCCGCTTGGCCCCGCGTTCCAGGGTCGGGTGATCGTGCAGAACGGGCTGGTCGGATATAGCGACGGCTGGGAGTCCACGGCGACCCCGTTCGTCTCCCGATTTTCCGGGGTCACAGGGACGATCGAGTTTCGCGCCGGGCACGAGATCGCGTTCGACCTAGCCGCCCGTGGCGCCGACGGCGAGCAGGCGGCGTTTCGCGGGGAATACCTCGCGAGCGACGGCATCTACGACATGGACGTGACGGCGAAGAACGTCGACGTGCGACGCTGGGCCACCTACATCGTGCACCTGCGCCAGGTGCAGTGGGCCGGGGGCCGCTTCGATGGGCGGATGCATTTATTGCTGACGCCCGCCGGCGACGGGATTACGTTGGACTATTCGGCGACGGTCCGGTTGCACGATGCGGCGGCGGAGTACGTGCCGCGCCGTGTGATGCTGCGCAGCGTCTCCGGCGATCTGATCCTGGGGAACGGGCGCCTCGCGACGCCCGGGCTCTCGCTCGTGGCCAACGGCTCGGCCGTGCAGATTCGGGGCGATGTGGGGTATCCCAGCGCCGGCGGGACGCAGCTCGACCTCCTCGTGGTGTCGCCGCGGCTCGACCTGGGGTTGATGCGGACGCTGTTCTTCCCAGGCGCCCATCTCGGGCTGGCCGGCCAGGCGAGCGGCAACGTGTGGATCAGTGGGCCGTTGAGCGCGCCGTACCTCGACGGCGACATTACGGCGGCGGCGGGCCGGCTGAACCAAGAGGCGTTCGCGGATCTCCGGATGCGGTTCCAGTACGGGGCGGGAATGCTTGCGCTGCATCAGCTGTCGGCTCGGATCGGCGGCGGCCAAGTCGCCGGCGACGGGGTGCTGGGCGTCTCCGCCGGCGACGGGTCGTACACGTTTGCGGCGACCACCTCCGATCTCGACATCGCCGCGCTGCCGCGGTTGGGTCTGCCGGCGCTGGGCGACCTGAGCGGCCGCGTGTCCGGGGAAATCGCGGGGATGCAGATGGACGGGCGCACACGCGTGATGGCCGCGATGACGATGCCGTCCGGATCGGTCCGGAGGCTGGCGTTCGAGGACCTGCGAACGCTCTTCTGGGATGACGGCGGGGCCGTGGCGCTGGACTTCCTCGGAGTACGCAAAGGCGCTACGGACGTGTATGCGTCCGGCGATATCTCTGCCGCGGGCGGCTTGGACCTGGCGCTGTCCGGGTACGGGGTCCCGCTCGGTGACGCACTCGGATGGGCCGGGCTCGGCACGACCGGCAATTCGACGCTGTCCCTGGCCGGGCAAGCGAACGTGGACGGGCGCCTCTCCGGAACCGTCCGGGCGCCGGTCCTCTCGGGCGACGTCACGGCGTGGGACGGGCATCTTGGGCCCGTGCCGTTCGCCCTGGCCACGGGGCCGCTTGCGATCGGCCCCAGAGACGTGCGCACGTCCGGCTTCGCGCTGGTGAACGGCCCCACGAGCTACCAGATCCGCGGCGGTGTCGCGTTCCAGCCCATGGCGGCCGAAGCACTTTCCATCGACGCGCAAGGCGTGTCGGTCGCGCCGCTGGCACGGGCGTTCGCGCCCGGCGCGGATGTCACCGGGACCGTGTCGGGGCACGTGGCGGCGACGGGGCCCTTTGCGCACCCCGTGGTCTCGGGCGACGTCTCGCTGCTCGACGGTTCGGTCGGCGGCCAGCCGGTCGACGGCATGACCGCGCGGTTCACCGGGAACGGGCGGCAGATCCAGATCGAGACCGCGACGGCCCGGATCAACCGCTCACGCCTTGAGGTGTCAGGCAGCGTTGACCTGTCGGGGCCGCTCAATCTCCGCCTCGCCGCCGATCAGGTGCGTCTGTCCGACATCAGGTCGATCGGGGCGCTCGGATTTGTTCCCGGGGGCACGGTGAGTCTCTCCGGGGCCGTCACGGGAACGCTTCGCGATCCGGACCTGTCCGGCACGCTCACGTCGCCCGACCTGTCAATCCACGGGCAAACGTTTCAGGCGTCGGGGGTTGTCGACTATCGCCATGGGACGCTGACCGTGTCGCCGGTCGAACTTGCGCAGGGGGGCGCCCGCTACGGGGTGACCGGCTGGCTCCGCGGCGGCGCCCGGCCCACCGCGGATCTGACGTTCAGCGTCGAACACGGGCAGATCGCGACCGTCGTGGCCGCCGCGGCGGTGAAGCCGTTCGTCTCAGTCGGCGGGACGATCGACGGTACGGTTGGCCTCCAGGGTCCGCTCGACGACCCCGCGGCGCACCTTGTGCTGTCGATGCACGACGGCGAGGTTGGCGGCGTGCCGATCGGCACCGGGGACGCCGACCTGACGCTTACCCACGGCACGGTGGACATCCAGAAACTCGCGTTGCACCCCGCCCAAGGCCAACTCGCGGCGCAGGGCCGGGTCGAACTGCACGGCACGAGCGCGGTCGAAGTCTCCGGCCAGAACCTGGATGTGAACGTGCTCCGCCCGCTGTTCCATACCGACCAGCCGCTCGCGGGGGCGCTGAACTTCACGATTCAGTGGAGCGGCCCGACCAACAATCCGACGGCTGGTCTCTCGATGGAGGCGTTGAACGCGGGGCTTCCAGGCGCGACCGCGGATCGGATCGCCTCGCTCGCATACTACAAGGACGGCACCATCACGATTGAGACCGGGACGATCGAGAAGGGGACGCATAAGCTGCTCGTCGCGGGAACGGTGCCGGTGATCCCCGGCGGGTTCGCGCTCGCCCCCGATGGTCCGCTGAACCTGCAGGTGTCGCTCGAGGACGCTGATCTCAGTCTGTTGACCCTGCTCACCCCCGAGATCCAGGACGGCAGCGGGACGGTGGCCGGCCAGGTTGCGATCGGCGGGACCGTGGCCGCCCCCGAGATGAGCGGCACCGTGCAATCGCACGGCGGCCGGTTCCGGTTTGCGCCCGTGACGACGCCGCTTGAGAACGTGAGCGCGGACATCGCGTTTTCCCAGTCGGAGGTCCTGGTGCGCGATCTGTCGGCGACGGTCGGGGCTGGCACGATGCAGTTGCAGGGAACGATCGGGATCAAGAACCTGCGACCCGATGTCGTGGCGCTCAACCTCGCGGCCCGGGGCGTGACGTTCACAATGCCCGGTCTGTATACGGGCGGAATCGACGGAACGCTCAGCCTGACCGGTGCCGCATCGCGTCCCACGCTGGGAGGGACGGTGACGCTGTCGCACGGCAACGTGGCGCTGGCCGGTGGGGGCGCGCCGACGAGCGCGCGCGGGATCCCCGTCGCCCTGGACGTCTCGGTGAATCTCGGCGACGCCGTCGCCTACGCGCAGGGCCCTGTGCGCGCTGACCTCGCGGGAGGGTTGCACGTCGGCGGGACGATCAGCGATCCGGCGGTGTCCGGAGCGATCCGGTCCCTCACCGGGACGATCTCGCTGCTCGGCACGCCGTACACGGTGACGGAGGGCCAGTTGGTGTTCTCCGAAGCCAGCGGGTTAAACGCGCAGATCACCGCCCACGCACAGGCGATGTATGGAGACACGCGCGTCTTCCTCGACATTCTTGGCGTGCTCCCGTCGCCGACGGTCACGTGGAGCTCGGATCCGCCGATGAGCCAGGACAAGATCTTGGCCCTCGTCGCCGGCACGAGCGGCGCGTCGGGGTCTCCGGCGTCGCTGTTGAGCCAGGTGGTGTTGGGGTCCATCACGCAGACGCTGCAGCAGGCGCTGCGCTTAGACGCGTTCACGATTTCGTACGACACGCAAAACCCGTTGACGCTGCAGATCGGCAAGTATCTCTTCAGGAACGTCTATCTCTCGCTGGCCGAAGTGATCGGGCGTTCGTCGACGACAACGACGCTGCCATCGATCGGCAGCTTGACCCCGCTCAACCCGTCCGGGCAACCGTACACCGTCCTGGGCATCCAGTACTACCTGAGCCCCACGGTGTCGTTGACGTATAATGTCAACAGCCTGGGCGACAGCGGGGTCTTCCTGCTGGCGCGGTTCCCCTTCTAGGGACACGGGTCGGGCGTCCCGCGCCGGCGTCGCCGGTGGGGGATGGCGGTCGTGGAGGAGAGTCCGCCTCGGGGGGCACGGACATTGTAGGAATGGAGCGTGATCTGTGTTCACAGAGTACCTGCGCGAGCTGCAAAAAGTTGCGTTGCTCCGACCGATGGATGAGGCGCGCCTGTGGCATGCGTACCGGGGGCGCGGTGACGGCCGGAGCCGTGCGCGGCTGATCGAGGCGTACCAACCGCTCGTGTTCAAGGTTGCCATGCAACTGCGGCTGCGCGAGGCGATCATCATGGACATGATCCAAGAGGGGACGGTGGGGCTGATCGAGGCGGTCGAACGGTTCGACCCGGAGCGGGGTGTACGGTTCAGCACCTTCGCCACGTTCCGGATCCGCGGCCGCATCCTCAACGCGTTGCGACGCGAGCGTCCCGCGGCGCGGGACGTCGCCAGCCACGACGAGTCGTTCCTGGAGCGTGTTCCCGATCCCGCGGCCACCGACCTGTTGGGGGCCGTCGAGGACGAGGTGTTGGTGGAGCAGATCGTCGCCGCGATCGACCGGCTTCCGGACGAGCGAGAGCGCCGGATCCTGCACGGATCTTTCCTCGGCGCGGAGGAACCCCGCCGCATCGCCGGCGAACTGAAGATCAGTCTGTCTCACTTCTACCGCCTGCAGAAGCACGCGCTGCAGCGGATCCGGGAACTGGTCGCTCCGGCCGCGGGCGGACTGCGGGCACAAGGAGTCCACGAATAAGCGCGATGCGCGAGCCAGACGCGTTGCTCCACCACCTTAGGCACGCCGAGGAGTGGCTCCGGTGGGCCCGGAGTGACTATCGGAGAGGCGACTTTCGGGGCGCGGTGCTGCGCCTGCTGCTGGCCGAGGCCGAGGTGCGGCACGCGCGCGAAGCGGGCTCCCAGCCGATCGAAGAGACCTCCGCGCGGCCGTTCCGTCGGACGCGGCTTGTGACCGTGGGGGCGCTCGGCGCCGCCGTGCTGCTGGCGGCGGCATGCGGCGCGTTTCTGTCAGGGGCGGCAACGCCGCGCGCCGCGGCGTTCCCGGTCGCACACGCCGCCCACATGGCGCCGCTGGGCAACGAGTCGTGGGGGGTTGTGCGGCTGGATACCGGGGACTTTCTGACGCTGATGTCGTCCGGTCCGCAGGCGTCGCCCGGGCCAACGACCGGGGTGGGTTCCGGTCTCTCCGGCCAGCAGTTTGTGGATGAGTTGATGTCCCAGTTTGGACAGTTCACGCCGACTTCTGCGAGCGGACCGGCGATGCTCGCCACACCTGGGGATCTCGATCATCCTGCCGCTGCCTTCTGACGCCCGCCCCGAAGTGGGGCGGCGGGGTGCCGGTTCGGGAAGACCATCACGCAGCATGGAGGACAGCGTGGCCGTGCCCAAACGACGGATGCGAGCGGTGCGCGCAATAGGGGCAGGTCTGATCTGGGTGCTCCTCCTGGCGTGGCCGGGCTCCGGATGGTTGGCGGCGCAGCCGTCGACCGCACCGACGACGCAACCGAACCAGGCGCAGCCGACGGCGCCGACCACCCCACCCGCGACGCAACCGGGCCAGGCGCAGCCGCCGGCGCCGACCACGCAGCCGGCTCAGCCGGGCCAGCAAACGCCGCCGTCGCCACCCGCGCCGTCCCCATTCCAACCCATCCCGGGGACGCCGCAGCAGACGCTCCCGCCGCAGAAGGTGCTGGACGTCGTGGTGCGCGGTAACGATCACGTCCCCACCGACACGGTGCTCGGGGCCGTCTCGACGAAGCCGGGCGACCCCTTGAACGAGGAGCGCCTGCGCAACGACGTGCAGGCGATTCTCAGCCTCGGCCTGTTTGCGGACGCCGTGCTGCGGCTCGAGCCCTCCGCGGACGGGGTGACCGTGGTGTTCATCGTGGCGGAAAACCCGGTGATCAGCGCCGTCAAGATCACGGGCAACACCGTCATCTCGACCGCAGACATCGAGCAGGCGCTTAAGGTGCCGGCTGGACAGGTCCTGAACACGATCGCGATGCGGCAGGGCGCGCAGGCGGTAGAGAGCCTCTACCAGGGTAAGGGGTACGCGCTGGCCAGGGTGTCGGACATCTCCGTGGACGAGAAGGGCGTGCTGTCGCTCGTCATCACGGAGGGACGGATCGAGGCGATCAAGATCGAGGGCCTGCACAAGACGAAGGACTACGTCGTCCGCCGCGAACTGACGTTCAAGCCCGGAGACGTCTTCAACGTGAACGACGTGAATGCGAGCCTAAAAACGCTGTTCGCCTCCCGGTACTTCTCCGACGTGAAGGCGGATCCGGGTCCCGGCACCCAACCCGACACGGTGGACGTGACGATCACGGTGACCGAGCAGCGGACGGCGACGTTGAGTTTCGGCGCGGGCTACAGCACGGTCACGGGTTTGGCTGGCCTCGTCGGCGTCCAGGACATCGACTTCGGCGGGAACGGGCAGACGGTGAGCGCTCAGTACGACAGCACCACCCTGAACGGCAACAACTTCACGTTCACCTTCCACGAGCCGTACTTCCAGGGCAGCCGGACCGTGCTCGACTTCTCCGCGTTCAACCAGACGACGATCCCGACCGACTACAGCCTCGGGTTGAACAACCAATTCCAGTACACGATGTACCAGTCCGGTGGCCAGTTCACGTTCACGGCGCCGATCCGCACCGATCCGAAACAGTTTTTCGAGTACGGACTCAAGTCCGTGAGCACGCAGTTCGGCGCGTCGATCCTCACGACGTCGACGATCCCGACCGGGTTTGTCTTCACCCCGGGCATCGTCAACGCGGTCTTGCTCGGCGCGTACCAGGACACGCGGAACGACATGGTGAACCCGACGACGGGGCAGGTCATCGCGCTGAACACGGAGTCCGCGATTGCCGGAGACTTCCGTTTCGAGAAGTACGAGCTCGACGTCATCCAGTACTGGCCGACCGGCAACGCCACCATCGTGGGGCACGCCCACTTGGGAACGGGGAGCGGGGTGCTGCCCATCCAGGAACAGTTCTACCTCGGAGGCCAGACCTCGCTGCGGGGGTACGCGACCGGGCGGTTCCGCGGCGACGAGATGGCTATCGTCACCGGGGAGTACCGGTTCCCGTTGAACTCGCTCCCGCTTCTCAAGTCGGTCGGCGGGATCACCGGGATCGTTTTCGCCGATGCCGGCGACGCCGAGCCGTACGGGACGGCTCCCACCAACTTCAAGATCGACTACGGCTTCGGGATCGCGGCGAAGACGCCGATTGGGTTGTTCAGGGTCGACTACGGCGTCGGGTCCGAGGGCGGGCAGTTGTGGATTTCCACCGGAACGACGTTCTGACGCAGCAGGGGGGCCGTACGGCGGCGATGCGCGAGTCGCCGCCGCGCGGGCGCGAGGAGGGAGATCAGGGATGATGCGATGGAACGTGAAGACGATCGGGATCGCGGTCGCGGTGATCGTCGTGCTGGCGGCGGCCGGGTACGTCGCGACGCGGACGGGGTCGGTGTTCGGCAGCCAGACCGGGACGATCGGCTACGTGGACATGCAGCGGGCGCTCAACGCACACCCCGGCAAGGCGGCCGCCGAGTCGGCCCTGCGCGACTACGCGCAGGCGCAGATCGCCGACGCCCAGCAGAAGATGAAGACGATGTCGCCGGGTCAGCGGCAGCAGCTGCAGGGCCAGGTGGACCAGTCGATCCTCCAGAAGCGGGCGGAACTGCTCGGCGGCCTCGACAAAGACATCCGCAACGCGATCCAAAAGGTCGCGGCGCAGCAGGGCATCAACGTGGTGCTCGACCGCACGGTGGTGCTCTACGGCGGCGTCGACCTCACGGATCAGGTCGCGAAGTTGCTCAGCGGTAAATAGGGGCGTGTCGAGAATGTCCCTCGAGAGAGCTCGGGGCGATGGCCGCGCAGTACGCTGATCCGCGGCCCCGCCGGGGCGGCGCAGATCGCCGGGTCCTGTGGGCATGCGCGGGCGCGGCGGTGGTGTGCGTGTTGAGCGGATGTCAGGGGCGCACGCCGGTGTCTCATTCGACCGCGCCGCCGGCGGCCACCGTTCCGGCCGGGCCAAAAGTGGCGGTCGTGGACTTCACACGGGCGCTGCACGCGCACCCGCGGTGGCCCGAGGTCGATGCGATCGACCGCCGGATCGCCCAGCTTCAGGCGCAGCTCGCGACGCCGACCGCACCGCAGTTCCAGATGCCGCAGGTCAACATTCAGCCACAGATGCAGGCGGCCGCGCAGCAGGCGGTCGAGCAGATGCGGCCTCAGTTCCAGCAGCAGTTCACCGAAACGGCGACGGCCATGCGCGACGCCGGACGGAAGGAACTCGAGGCGTTCGTCGCCCAGGTCCGAGCCGCCGATCAGGCCCAGTTCGATCAGAAGCAGCAAGCGCTGCAGGCGCAGTTTGGAAAAGACATCCAGGACAAGCAGCAGGCGCTCGACAAGGACAACGAGCAGTTCCAGCAGCAGACCCTGGAACAGTACCGGCTGCCGTTACTGAACCTGCATCTCAAGCGAGACGCCGTGGCGCCGGGCAACCGGCAGCAACAGCAGGATCTCGACCAACAGATTCAGGCGATGACCAAAGAGCGCGACGACAAGATCGCGGCCCACGAGAAGGCCAACCAGCAGGCGCTGGCGGATTTCCAACAGCAGCAGACCCAGGCATATACGCAGCAGCTCAAGGACTTGCAGGCTCAGCTCACCGCGGACGCGCAGCAGCAGGTGGCGCGGAAGCAAGCGGAGATCAACGCCCGGCTACACGACGTCCTGGTTGCCAAGCAGACGGAACTGAACACGCAGATGAACGCGAAACTCAAAGCCGATCTGCAGGCGCGCCAGCAGGCGCTCGTGCAGGGCGCGCGCACCCAGCTCGAGCACGCCCAGCAGCAGGCGGTGACCGACGCGCAGGCGCAGGGACAGACGCTGCGCGCCCAGCTTCAGGACGCCGAGGGCGAGCGCGCGCGTCTGCTGGCGGAGATCCTGGCGGACCTGCGCGTCGAGGCCGCGGCCCTGGCGCAACAGAAGGGGTACGACATCATCCTCACGCAGACGCAGGCGGCCGTGGACGTGACGGACGTCACAGACGATCTGATCGCGCGCATCAAGCGGTAGGCTGGGGTGCACAACAACGTGCGGGGGAAGACCCGGGGTGCCCGCGAGATCGCATCATCGCAGCGGACTCACGGGGCGGGTTAACGGGGGCGAGGAGGTCGGGATGTCGCAGTTCGGGGGGGCGGCTCTCATCCTGGCGGCGGCGCTGTTTGTCAGCGGGTGCGGGCCGCAGATCGGAGTCGTCGATACGCAGCGGGTCCTCAACGAGAGCGTCAAGGCGCTCGAGTACCAGAAGCAACTCAACGACCGCGAGAAGCAGATGGTCGCCGAGCTCGCCGCGCTGAACGGCCAGGTGAGCCCAGCCGAGCTCACGGCGCGCCGGGCCAGCCTGATGACCGAGTTGACGCAGCTGCGGGGCGATCTCGAGAATCAGCTCAACCAGCAGCTCCACGACGCGGCGGCGCAGGTGGCGCGTCAGGACGGGCTGCGCTTGGTGGTCGTCAAGAGCTCCTCGTACCTCGGCGGTCGGGACGTGACCCAGCAGGTCATCGACCGGCTCAAGTAGCGCCCGCCTCCATGCGGCTCGAGGTTCTGGCCGGGCATGTGGGTGGACGCCTCGACGGCGACCCCGCGGTTGAGGTGACGCGAGTCACGGCCCCGGGCGAGGCAGGGCCGGGGGCCGTTGTGGTGCTGTCCGATCCACGCCTCCTCCCCGGGGTCGAGGCTGCGGCGGTGATCCTTCCCGACGACGCGCCCCCCACGCGCCTCCCGGCGATCCGCGTGCGCAACGTCCGGCTGGCGCTCGCGTTGGCGTTGCGCGCCCTCGCGCCTCGTGCATCGCCCGCGCCGGGGATTCATCCTACGTGCCTGCTGGGGGCGCGGGTCCGGTTGGGGGCGGATGTGTCGCTGGGCCCCTACGTGGTGGTGGGCGACGACGTCGAGGTCGGCGACCGGGCGGTCGTCGGTGCGCACGTCGTGCTGGAAGACGGCGTGCGCGTCGGGGCCGACGCCGTCTTGCACCCGCGGGTGACCGTGCGGCACAGCTGCACGCTCGGCGCGAGGGTGGTGCTGCAGGCGGGCGCGGTGATCGGCAGCGACGGGTTCGGCTACGCGCAGGACGCGCAGCGCCGCCACGTGCCGATCCCTCAGGTCGGGACGGTCGTCGTCGGAGACGACGTCGAGATCGGCGCCAACTCCACGGTGGACCGGGCGACGCTCGGGGTGACGCGGATCGGACGCGGGACCAAGCTCGACAACTACGTGCACATCGGCCACAATGTCGAGATCGGCGAGGACGTCGCGATGGCGGCGGCGTGTTTCATTGCGGGCAGCGTCCGGATCGGCGACCGGGTGTTGATCGGCGGCATGAGCGGTGTCGCAGATCATCTCACGGTGGGCGACGACGCGATCATCGTCGGCGACACCGGGGTGACGCGCGACGTTCCGCCGGGTGCCGTCGTGGCGGGGCGGCCGGCTCGGCCGCGCATGGAGCAGCGTCGGGCCCAGGCCGCCGCTCAACGCGTCCCCGAGCTGCTCCGCGAGATCGCGGAGCTCCGCCGACGCGTCGAGCGCCTCGAGGGGAGATCATAACCGCCGGGCCGCAGCACACGATCGCCGCCCCGGTGACGCTGTCCGGCGTCGGCCTGCACTCCGGCCGTGCGGTCCAGATGACGGTGCGGCCGGCAGCGGCGGACGCGGGGGTCGTGTTCGGGCGCACCGACCGCTCGGGCCCGCCGGTGCGGGCGGCGCTCGATGCGGTGACCGACACGCAGGGGTGCGTCGCGCTCGGCGGCGAGGCGGGCGTCCGAACCGTCGAGCACCTGTTGTCCGCCGCCTGGGCGCTCGGCGTGGACAACCTCGCCGTCGACGTCGACGGCGAGGAGCTCCCGGGGCTCGACGGCAGCGCGCTGCCGATCGTCCACGCGCTGCGCGCCGTCGGCGTGCGGGCGCTTCCGTCGCCCCGCCCGGCGATCGCCGTCCGCGCGCCGGTGTGGGTCCGCGACGGCGACGCGTGGGCGCTCGCGCTGCCTGCGCCGAGGTTCTCGGCGACGTATGTCGTGACGCTCGCGCCTCCCGGTCCGGGCGACCAAGCCGCGACGTACGATCCCCTGCGCGATGTCTACGAGGAGACGATCGCGCCAGCGCGAACGTGGGGATACGAGAGAGACGCGGCGGCGATGCGCGAGCGAGGGTTGGCGCGCGGCGCTTCGTTGGACAACACGCTTGTGATCGGCGGAAGCGGGTTCCTGAACGCGCCCCGGTTCGTCAACGAGGCGGCGCGGCACAAGCTGCTCGACCTGCTCGGCGATCTCGCGCTGCTCGGAGGCGATGTGCACGGCGCGGTGATCGCGGTGCGCGGCGGCCATCGGCTGCACGTGGCGCTTGCGCGGGCGATCGCGGAACAAGGGGGATGAGGGTGGACGCAGGCAGGCCCGGTCCGATGGACGTAGCGCAGATCATGGCGCGGCTGCCTCAACGCTATCCGCTCCTCCTGGTGGATCGGATTTTGGAGTTGGAGCCCGGTAAGCGGATCGTCGGCCTCAAGAACGTATCGATCAACGAGCCGTTCTTCGTCGGCCATTTCCCCGGCTATCCGGTGATGCCCGGCGTGCTGATCGTGGAGGCGATGGCCCAGGTCGGCGGGGTGCTGGTATCGTTCTTACCGGGCGCCGCGGGCCGGCTCGCCTACTTCGCCAGCATCGACCGTGTCCGTTTCCGCCGGCCGGTGCGGCCGGGGGACCAGCTGATCACCGAAGCGATCTTGATGAAGACGCGCGGCCGGTTTGGCAAGGTGCAGGTGGCGTCGCGCGTGGACGGCGTCGTCGTCGCCGAAGGGTCGATGACGTACTCGATTGGGGGCACGGAGGAAGGAGCCCTGCGTATGGTCGGGGGGAAGCTCCTGAGCCGCGAGGAGGCGGCCAGTGAGCGCGGCTAAACCGTCGTCGCGCGCCCCGTCCGGTGTCGACATCCATCCGACGGCGGTGGTGGACCCCGACGCCGAGCTCGGCGCCCGCGTGCGCATCGGCCCGTATTCGGTGATCGGGCGGCGGGTGCGGATCGGCGACGAAACATCGATCGGCCCGCACGTCACGATCGAGCCGCATACCGAGCTGGGGCGCGAGTGTCGGGTGTCGGCATGTGCGGTGTTGGGCGGGCCGCCCCAGGACCGCCACTTTTCCGGAGAGCCGACCGTCTTGCGAATCGGCGACCGCGTCATCCTTCGCGAATACGTGTCGCTCAGCCGGGCGACGGGGGACGGCACCGAGTCCGTGGTCGGGGACGACACCGAGATCCTCGCATATTCCCACGCCGGGCACAACTGCCGGATCGGACGCGGCGTGCTCATCACGAACGGATGCCAGATCGCCGGGCACGTCGTCATCGAGGACCGGGCCGTGCTCGGCGGCATGGTCGGGGTGATCCAGTTCGTCCACATCGGCACGATGGCGATGATCGGCGGGTTGAGCCGGGTCGTCCAGGACGTGCTGCCGTACATGCTGGTCAACGGCAACCCGATCCGCACCGTCGCGGTCAACCGCGTCGGTCTCCAGCGGGCCAACGTGCCGCGGGACGTTCAGGAGAAACTGCGGCGTGCGCACCGGCTCCTCGTGCGGTCCGGCCTCGATGTCTCCCACGCGGTTGAGCGGATCGAGACCGAGATCGAACCGTGCGCTGAGATCACGCACCTGCTCGAGTTCATTCGCGCGGGCCGCAAGCGGGGAGTGGGGTTTCCGCGATGAGCGTCGGTCGCGCTCCGGACGCCGGCGGGGCCGACGTGCCGCCGGTCGGGCTGATCGCCGCCGCGGGGGCGCTCCCGGTGGAGATCGCCAGGGGTGCGAAGCGGCTCGGCCGCGAGGTGATCTGCGTCAACGTGCTCGACGGCGATCCGGCTCTTGAGGGGCTTGCGGAGGCGTACTATGCGATTTCGTTGGGCGAGCTCGGCGGCCTCATCGGCGCCCTGCGCCGCCACGGCGTGCGCGAGGTGTTGCTCGCCGGCAAAGTGGACAAGCTGGCGGCGATGCGCAGCGTGCGTCTGGATGCACAGGGGGCCCAGGTCGCCCTCCGGTTTGCGGATCTCCGCGACGCCAGCATCCTGAGCGTGTTCGTCGGGGTGCTCGAGGAAGCCGGCTTCGAGGTGGCGAGCCAGACGCGGTACGTCGGCCACCTCATCCCCGAGGCCGGCGTGCTCGGCCGCCGCGCGCCGACTTCCGAGGAGGCGCGGGACATCGCGCTCGGAGTGCGCGTGGCCCGGGGCGTCGCGGGATTGGACGTCGGGCAGGCCGTCGCGGTCCGCCGCGGCGTGGTGGTGGCGGTTGAAGCCGCGGAGGGTACCGACGCGATGATCCAGCGCGCCGGCGCCCTCGCCCGGGGTGTGTCGATCGTCAAGGTGAGCCGTCCCAACCAGGATCCCCGCTACGACCTTCCCGTCGTGGGGCCGCAGACGATCGCGGCGCTCGCGGGCGCCGCGGGCGCCGCGCTGGCGGTCGAGGCCGCCCGGACGATCCTGCTCGACCGGGAGCGGCTGGTGGCGGCAGCCGATGCCGCCGGGATCGCGGTTGCGTCGGTCGATGTTGCCCCGGGTATGGGCTGACCCCGCGTGCCGGTCGCGACATCATCCGCCGCACGCGTTGTCGTTATCGCCGGGGAGGTCTCGGGGGATCACCAGGGGCGCGGGCTGATCGCCGCGCTCCGCCGTGCGCGTCCGGATCTCTCCGTGTCGGCGGTCGGCGGTCCGGAGATGGCGGCCGCGGGGGCGGACGTGCTGGTGGACAGCACGCGCTGGGGGGTGATCGGCTACGCCGAAGCGTACGTGCGGCTGCCCGTGTTTGCCGCCCGGTTCTGGCGCATCGTTCGGCTGGTTGAGCGCGTGCGCCCGGATCTGCTGCTGCTGATCGATTTCCCCGGGATGAACCGGGAGGTCGTGGCGCGGTTCTCCGGGCGGCTGCCGATCGCCTATTTCTTTCCTCCGCAGACGTACGGCCGGCGCGGGACGTCCGCCATCCGCATGGCGCGGGCCGCGGTGCGCCTGCTGGCCGTGTTTCCGTTCGAGGCCGAGGCGTACCGCCGCGCCGGGGCCGACGTCGTGTACGTGGGACATCCTGCGGTGGACGCGGCGGACCGGGCATCGGCGAGGCGGGAGGCGGTGCGCGCCGAGTGGGGCGCTGGGGGCGCGACGGTGCTCGGGTTGCTGCCGGGGAGTCGAGCGCAGGAGGTGCGCAGCCTGCTGGCGCCGATGCTCGACGCGGCGCGCGAGCTCGGCCGGAGGCGGCCGGTCCGGTGCGTGTTGCCGCTCGCCGCTCCCTTTCTGCACTCTGAGGTCGCGTCGGCGATCGCGCGCTCCGGCGTCGACGTCCGGGTGGTCGACGGCCGCGCCCTCGACGTCATGGCCGCGGCGGACGCCATCGTCGTGGCCTCGGGCACCGCGCCGGTGGAGGCGGCATGCGTGGGCGTGCCGATGGTGGTGGTGTACCGTGTCTCGGCGATCACGGAGTGGATCGCGCGACGGTTTGTCCTGACGCCGGAGGTCGGCTCGGCGGGATTCTCGACCCCGAGCATCGTGCTGGGGCGTCCGGTCGTTCCGGAACTGCTGCAGCGGGCGGTCACCGGCCCGCGGATTTACGATGAGCTCTCGCGGCTCTTCGATGGCGGCGCCGAGCGCCAGCGTGTCGACCTCGCGGCGGTACGCGAGCGCCTCGGGCCGGCCGGTGTGTTGAACCGCGTCGCGGCCGAGGTTCTCGGCATGCTGGACAGGCGGGCGGAGGCCACGATACGATAGAGTGAGTGCGCGAGGGGCGCCGCATGCTGCGGCGCGGCGGTGCGCGCGGGAATCCGTGGATATCTATATCAGGCGGCGCGGGGACCGATGGAGCGTTTCTACGGATCGATGACGTACCGGGAGCGTCGGCAAACGAGCACGCGATGTCGAGTACCACGAGATCCGCGGTGTTGATGGCACGCCGGGTCATGCTGTGGGCGATTCCGATCGTCCTCGTTGCCGCGCTGGCCTGGAGTCTCATGCCGCGGGGAGGCCCGCAGCCGAACACCGCGCCGCGGCCACCCGCCGCCGCGACACCGCCGCAACAGGGCGGCACCGCACAGACGCCGGTATCGTCCGGCGCACAAGCCCCGGCCGCGGCCGATTCGCGCGCCGCGCAGGCCGGGAAGGGGATTCCGAACGGCGAGATGCGGTCGGGTCATCTCGTGGACACCGACGCCTCGGGCCGTCGGCGATGGCAAATCACCGCCGACGACATCGCGCTGGCGGAGGGCGGACAGGTGATGCATCTGCGAAACGTGCACGCGGTGTTCTACGACCCGAACGGATCCGCGATGACCGTGAGCGGCGCCCGGGGAGTGTACGACACCCGCACCAAGGAGGTGCGGATGACCGGGGACGTCCACGGCGTCAGCGCGAACGGCCGGCAGATCTTCGCCGACGAGCTCAACTATGCTCCCGGGACGGAGCAGGTCACCGGGACCGGCAACATCCGCGTGGTCGAGGAGCGCGTCATCATGTACTCGGACCGAATGGTCTCCGACACACGGCTCGGGCAGACGCAGTTCTTCGGCCACGTGCACATGACGGTGCGGTGAGGCTGTTGTTCCGACGGGGAACCAGACCATCGTGCGGGCGCGCCCGGGCCAGCCGGCGCGCGGTCGCCGCGCTTGGGACCGCGCTGGCGGTTCAGCTCGCGCTGCTCGGTACCGGTTCGGCGTGGGGGCAGACGCCGAGCGCCCCCACCCAGGGCCCCGGAGCCCCGGCGTCGCCGCCCGTGCCGGTCGAGGTGACCGGCGCCACCCAGATCGACTACGATGCGAAGACCGAGGAGTACACGTTCCGCGGGCCCCGGGTCGTCGTGACCCGAGGCGAACAACGGCTGGTCGCCCCCGTGATCTTCTATCGCGCATCGACGCGGCGCGCCGAGCTTCCTGAACGGGGCACGGTGTCGACGCCGACCGAAGAGCTCACTGCGGACCACATCGTAGCCGAACTCGGCGCCCGCCATCTCCTCGCCGAGGGCCAGGCGGCAGGACGCTTTCTCGACCAGGGCGTATGGGCGTCGATGACCGCCGACCGCGTGGAAGTCTGGGACCAGGCCGATCGGCGCGACGTCGTGGCGAACGGCCACGTCGTGGCGACCCGTGGCGACCAGGAGCTTCGAGGTGACCGGGTCACCTACGATCGCGTCGCGCAGCACGCGACGGTCGACGGTGACGCGGTGGCCACGCGCGGAGGCGATCGGTTGCAGGCGGACCAGGTCGTTGCCGACCTGGCGACGCGGGACGCGGTCGCGACAGGGCACGTCACGCTCGACCGGGCCGCCGAGGCGATGCACGGGACGGCGGACCGGGCCACATACACGGGCCGGACCGACACGACCGTGCTCACCGGGCACGCCATGCTCACGCGCAATCGCGACGTCGTGACC
>Ga0209168_10000177_pt1 | contig 71721 bp, 57 predicted proteins | sample Coa_R1_FD_187156 | JGI IMG/M metagenome (GOLD analysis project Ga0209168, IMG submission 187156) | Surface soil microbial communities from Centralia Pennsylvania, which are recovering from an underground coalmine fire - Coalmine... | ecosystem: Environmental > Terrestrial > Soil > Unclassified ...
AAGGCTGAGCAATGTAAGTGACACACGTCACGCCTTGAAGCCAGGTGGTGGATTCAAGCCAAATTGGACGAAGTGGGACACTAATGCTCGAGCATCCACACATTGGCTGTGCTGCTGCGAACATGGAGAGCGAGATATTTACCATCACGGGAGGGGATGGCCCAACTCACCTCCACGTTTTTGGGACGCCAAACCGGAGTCACAGTTCCTTGCAGCCCGATCCGCAAGAGCGCATTTTCTTTTTCTCCACTGGTTGTTGCCCAGATGCTTTTGCCATCAGCGGCCCAATCCAGCGATGCGAGACCGGGCCATCCCTGCACGGCCAGCGATCTCTCAGGGGCGCCCGTCAGTGAGACTAGTCGTATCCGCGGCGCCTCTTCGCCGAGTTTCCCTTTGGCGATCGCGAGTGTCGTGCCATCCGGCGACAAGCTCCAGTTATACATCTGGGCCAGTTCATCCTTGAGTTGGAAGACCTGCGCGCCCGCTCCCCGTGATGGATCGAACTTGAAGAAAGTGAGGCCGTCGTCAGCAGTGACGCTATAGATACACACTTTCGCCGGAGCGCGCGCACATTGGTGATTGCTGATCCACTTCGCTTTCGCAATCTGCTGAGGAGTTCCCCCGGCCAATGGCACTCGCATCAACGGAACATCAAAATCCGGCTCTCCCCAGGTCGGATAGACCAGGTAAAGAATCTGGGTGCCGTCGGGGCTAAGGCGGGGCAGTTCGGATTGCTGTGTACCGGACACCAACACTTCCGGAACGGTCTGATCCACACGCTGTTTATAAATATCGAAAGTTCCGGTCCGATCAGAAACAAAAATGACTTCTTTGTTGTCGACCGTCCAGTCGTACGGCATGTCGCGGTGATCGTCGAGAGTGATGCGCCGTGGCTCTTCGAGAGCACCTGAAGGTTCGATCCTCGCAACGTATACGTCGGGCTCAGGCTGACCTTTGAGATATGCAATCCGTTTGCCATCGGTCGAGGCGCTGATTGCCAGAACGTTCCCTTGATCGTTGGTTAGCCGTACCGGCGAGCCAGTTGGTTGGGAATGTCGATTCAGACGAATCGACCAGAGATTGGAATCGGCCTGCCGCGGACGTATCTCTGCCTGCGTATAAATCAGGCGTCCATCGGGTACCCAGGCCAAAGGCGCGTCGAGCCCAAACAGTGACACCGCAATGACGGGCTTGGCGGAATGTGTTGGATTCTTGGGCAGGTCCACAACGGCGATCCTGCCCTTTGCGCCATAGCCGTAAGTGAATCTAGCTGTTGTATAGGCGATTCTCTTGCTATCGGGTGACCAACCGATTCTGCCGAAGAGGTCACCGTCTTCCCCGCTTAACTCGCGCAGCTGCGATCCATCGGTATCGGAGATCCAGATTCGCTGATGCAGCGGCTTGCCCGCAATGAATGCGAGTGACTTTCCGTCAGGCGAAACGGCCGGGTACTCGCCAATGTCCATAAGCTTGCGCGCACTACCGCCTAGAGCCGAGATTTCCCACAGAGTCGACTCGCGATTGTCGCCACATAGACCCAAAATCATATGGATGCTGTCGGGGAACCAACTGATGGAATTGGGCAGCAAGCCATCGGGCATGGCAACCGAGTGTGTTTCTCCGGTGTCAATCTGGCGGAGATAAAAGCCGCTCTGGTCGGAAAAGGCGAGGTAGCGTCCGTCGCGGGAGATTGCGGCAGCGATAACCGGATCATCCACCGGATTCGCGGTAAGACGCGAGGTATGCCCCGGCGCCGGCTCATGCCGCGCGAAAAAGAAACCGACTGCGAGGCCTACTAGCAGGAGAAGAAGGCCGGATGCGGCTGCAATCAACCACCAACTGCGGAATACAGGATTCTCGAGCGACGGCGATGGGACCACCTGGATCGCGGCTGAGCCATTCCCGCTCGCTGGAGCCACGGAAAGAGGAGCAAGGAACCTGTAGCCGCGCCGCGCCACGGTCTCTACGAAGGTAGGATTCTCAGCGGAGTCCCCCAACGCGTCGCGAAGACGGCGGATGGCAGCATTCAGGCTGTGATCAAAGTCGACAAAAGTGTCGGCAGGCCAAAGGCGTTTGCGCACCTCTTCCCGGGTCACCACCTCGCCGGGATATTCCAGAAGCAACGCAAGTACCTGAAATGGCTGTTCTTGCAGCTTGATCTTCACACCGTTTCGGCGCAACTCACCTGCGCGCAGGTCGAGTTCGAAGACACCGAACCGTCGCGTCTCTGGCGGTAGACTGCCGTTGCCGTTCCCTGTGTCGGGGAGGTTCAGAATTCTCTCCGCTCTTGTCCCCATATAACCCCGCTTCGTAACTGGTTGGACGATCTAGGCCTTAGCTTGTCACCGGGCTTTCACTCAGGCGTTACCCACAGAGTGTTGAGGCACGCGCTCGTCCGGACCACCTTGATACAGGTACGGAGGTCAGGGCAATGGGGTTCAGCGAAAGAATAGTTTTGGGGGTGATGAGTGTTTTGTTATGGAGCAGCGCGGCCGGCGCTCAACCAGAGGATTCCAGGGACATTGTTGTTCGGATGCAGGACGACACAGGAATGGCGATGTCATTGCTGAATCGAGCCGAAGCAGACACAGCCAGTGTCCTGCATGCGACTGGCATCGAGGCCACATGGATCAATTGTCCAAAAGGAGGAGGGCCTTGGGCGTGCCGGCAGGTTCTTCACTCGAATGAGTTCATACTCCATATCGTTCCGACCGGCAAGACCCGGAATGATCGAGTATTCGGCGAAGCATTCCTGGGGGAAGGTGGTAGCGGAAAGTACGCAGACATTTTCTTCCAGCGAATCGCCATGGCGGAAGGAGAAGCCGGAGTCGATCTCTCGCGTCTTCTGGGCGCGGTTTGTGCGCACGAACTCGGCCATCTTCTGTTGGGCTCGCAGTCGCATTCGACGACGGGAATCATGCAGCCGATCTGGCAGCGCGACTCTCTCCACAGAATTGGGATGGGCCTTTTGTTGTTCACCGGACAGCAGTCGAGGACAATGAAAGCGCGACTGGGACGGGAAAGTTTTGTCCTGAGTTCAATGCGGGTTCCGAACCGCAGCATGGTTGACGGCTTGTTTTAAGCGCGCATACCGTGGATCGGCAAGCGTGGGCTGACTTATTCGTATGGCAGCGGCGTTATGGCTTGAGCGACGACGCGAACGCAGCGAGCGCGATCATGTCGTCAAGCGAAAGTTTCACCGCCTGTTTACGCATCTGCTGTCCGATGACTCCATTGCGTGCACCGGATTTAAAGTCGTATAGCTGGCGCACAATGTAGCTCGGTGATCGTCCCGCAATCGGGGGAACGTTGCCGTTGCCACGCAGTCCCGGGCCATGGCATTTAGCGCAGGGTTGCAGTTTGCCATCGTCTCCGGTGGCGAGAAACTTTCCTTGCTTGATGCTGCCTTCGGGGACGTAGGCGACAAAACCTGCTGTATTGTCGTGGAGTTCTGCGCGTTCGAGATTTTCAGGAGTTTCGATAATGCGCTGGCCGATGGGTTCGGTTGCCGATGGCGTATTGGCGACGAGCATCCATCCTGCGACGTGCGTCGCGGGGACCGTATTTGTCTCAACCACGCGAATCCAGGGCTTCCGCTCCAGCTTGGAAAAGTACTGAGCCGCGGCGGCGATTTCTTCGTCGCCGGCCTTCCATTCGCGGTTGGTCATGTTCAAAGCCGGCAGGAAAGTCGGTTCCGAACTCTTGCGTGCTCCACTTCTGAAATCAGCGATCTGAGCAATGACGTAGCTGGCCGACAGTCCGGCCAGGCTGGCGCTCTCAGGATGTCCCTCACCGTTCGGCAAATGACAGTAAGCGCAGGCAAAGAAATCGGGCTGGCGCCCATGGGCAACAACTCCCGGCATCGCTGGATGGGAGCTGGGATGCCAGTCCGGAACATTGGTCATGTCCACGATCTGTGAGGCGGTGAACACAGCCTCGCTGCCGGGGACGTGGCGCGGGCGATTGTCCGGGGCCATTGCGGTTCCACTTGACGGTGGATTCACGCAGTATGCCCAGTAGGGAGTTTTCTGGTTCGGAGTATCGGCTAGGACGATGAATGCGCAGCTGAGGAGGATGACTAGGGACAGCGGCAGACGGAGATGGCGCATGCAGATACTGTAACGCGTAACGCCCCGCCGGTGCAGTCGCTGCTGGTTGTGTGGCCTTGGACGTCGAGATTTGCGTGCGCTGAACGCAATTGAATTCGTTCTACTTCTGCAGTTCGGCTTCCTGGATCAACGGCTTCAGCGAGTCGACCGAGACTCCGAGCGTGCCCCCGGTGAAACCATCCATGTACGCGGAGTTGACGCCGATGACTTCTCCTGCGGAATTGAAAACCGGACCTCCGCTACCCCCGTGAGCGGTGGGCGCATCGTAAATGAGTTTGTCCCCAACGACGTCGCCGAGGTGACCGCAGGTCGTCGATGGACGAATCAGCGAGAGTGCGGCAAGTTCGCTGGCGGCACTTAGATCGTTGTGACGAAAGGCGAGACGCTCATAGATTCCGGATGGAGATTTCGCCACCATCCCCGCAATGCCCATGGGATAACCAATTACGGTAACCAGTTGCCCAGGCGATCCGGCTGATTTCGCCAGCGGCAGCGCGGGCAATGCGCGCATCGCGTTCGTGTCTTCGACACGAAGCACCGCGAGATCAGAAGTCTTGGAGACGGACGCGGGCGTAAGGCTTACTGGCGTCGGAGATCCAGGAAAAAACACAACGAGACTTTCAATCGAGCCGATCGCTCCCTCGCTAAGCAATTTCTCAGCTTCAGGATCCCCATACCAAGGCTCGCCGACGTGCCGGTTCGTCGCAACCAGGCCCTCCCCCACCAGAAATCCCGTGCCGGAGACGCGAGCACGGATCGAAGGGCGATGGTTGGCGAAACCAACCTGATACACCCCGACAATGTATCCGATGGAGTTGCGGTAGCGGGTCAGGACGACCGTGGGCATGGAATGCTCTTGTTTCAGACGGTCGACCTCGCCCGTGAGCTCGTGAACCTGTTTTTGCAGATCGTCGGGAGGCATCCCTTGTACGGCGATGGGGGCGTAGTAGTGCACCATGACGATCGCGCCCAGCAACATCAGGACTCCCAGGACACCTTGGATCATCTGCTGCCAGCTATCACAAACAATGTTGGATTCGTGTTGGGCGTCGTTGGCAGAGCCCAGAGGGTCAGGACTGCCAGGGTCAGGCGGCATAGGATGATCGGCCATGAGTGTCGATGTGGCGCTCGGACTCAATCCCAAGTGCTTGGTTTTCAGTACTTTCACTGAAAACAGGCAGCCAGGAGCCGTTATCTTCGCCGTTTTGGTGCGACTGCGCTACGGTACTGAAGGGGATGTACGGGAGTTCCTACTGAGACTTGCAAAGTGCTGACCTATCGTCGGCCGCTGTCAATGGAGGACTTCAGGGCCTTCGTGACCTCTCCAGCGATATCGTCTTGCACCATCAAAATATCCCCGAACGGCCGATCGTAGGTTTCCGATCATATAACGTAGCCGTTCTCGGCGCGAATCAAACGGGCGGCGACCCGTAGCCTGTCGCCAGACGTGCGCACGCTCCCATCGAGCCCGTAAACGACGCGCAAAGTCCTGGCGATATCGACGACTGGAATTTGTTTCCCCTTGAAGTAGAACGAGGACGTAGGCGGCGGTACCTGCAGCCCGGGGATCTTGCTGAGTTTGTCGATCACTTCTTCGGTCATGTTGTCTGCAAACTCTTCCTCGTCCATCCCCTCGGTCAGGTCAAGAAATGGCAGTACCGCGATGGACTTCTGCGGTTGCGCAGCGAGTGCAGATGATGCCGTGTGATTTTTCTTGGCCAGCAAGGCAAGAGAAATGATGAACGCAAGGCAGATCGCTGGAATAACCAACAGAAGAAGTCGGCCACGTGACCCGGCAACAATCGGGCCTTTCCCCGGCAGATCGACAGGCTGATCTTTTGCTCGTACCATCTGCCCCACGCTGCTCACGACATCACTGCAGATCTGCGCTTCGCGCTGCATCAACTCCGCAAGACCCCGGGATTCACTGCCACCGCCGTGCTCACCCTCGCCCTTGGGATCGGCGGGAACGCCGCAGTCTTCACGCTGCTGAATGCCGTTCTAATGAAGAATTCCGTTGCGCTGGAAGAACCACGCGATGTATTTCGTGCCCATGATGCAACGGCCGGCCAGTGACAATGGGCCGATCGACCAGGACGTGATGCTTTACGCCGGGGCAATCGTTTCGAAGACGACTCATCCCACGAACGATATGGAGGGACTGGCGCGCCAGACACTTTCGAGCATCAATCCAAATCTCAGCGTGGTGAAGTTTCAAACCTTCGATGCGCAAATTGCCGATCGTTTCACCGAGGACAGGCTGTTGGCAAAGCTCACCGCGCTGTTCGGGATGCTGGCGCTCCTTCTCGCGAGCGTTGGGCTCTATGGCGTAAGCGCCTACAGTGTCGTCCGCAGAACGTCGGAGATAGGGATTCGGATGCCGTTGGGCGCGGCACGCGGCAAAGTCACTGCAATGATCATGCGCGCCTGCGGCGATCCAGGCTGGACTCGGTCTCGCCATCGGGCTTCCCATCGCGTTGCTGTGTGTTCGATTTGTACAGGCGCAGCTCTACGAAGTGAAAGGCGTCGATGCGGCGTTGCTTCTCACATCGGTTCTGACTCTAGTGTTGTCCGCTTCGATTGCGGACTTCTTTCCTGCACACCGTGCTGCTTCGATTGATCCGGCGAAGGCGCACAGGTCCGAGTGACGTGCTGCTGTCCATGAACACGATCGCGACGTCAACGCAAGTTATGCAGAAGGGCTTGCTTGGTCATGCACCGCCCTGTTCCAACGTACATTCCCTAGGATCTTTGTCATCCCTCAACCCCAGAAACACCGGCGCTCGCAGCTTCGGACCGCTCCCGGTATTCGCGCCCTCGGTCCACTCGGCGTATTCAACCTCCGCGACCAATTCCGGCTTCACCCAATTCACTTTCCGGAGCGCTTCTACTTCTCCATAGAACGGATTCTTCTTCGTCTCGATTTTCTTGAGCCTCTTGAAAAGCTCAGCCAGCAACTTTTGATCGAACCCGCTGCCCACTTGGCCGGCATGCATCAGCCGCTCCTGCTTGTCGTACAGCCCCAGCACAAGCGAACCAAAATGCGAGCGGCTGCCTTCCGGATTCGTATACCCTCCGACAACGCACTCCATGCGATGGCGAATTTTGATCTTGAGCCACTCCCGGCTGCGGCGCTCCTCGTAGCAACTGGCCCGCCGTTTGGCCAGAATTCCCTCCAGCTTCTTTTCGCGCGCGATCTCAAACAGCGCCTTGCCTTGCGCCTCATAATGATCCGAGTAACGGAGGGAATGACCGGGCCGGAGGATTTGGCGCAGCTTCTTCTTGCGGTACTCCAGATTGACTCGCCGCCAGTCGTAGCCGTCGAGATAGATCAAATCAAACGCGTAGTAGAGAACCGGAACATCCGCCTTGGCTGCCGCTTTCTTGCCGCCTGGCCGGAATCCAGTTCGTTGTTGCATCAGGCTGAACGACGCTCGCCCATCCGCATCCAGCGCGACTACCTCGCCATCGAGGATCGCCGTTTTGGCCTGTATCAAATCCGGCATATCCTTCAATTCCGGATACCGTCCCGTCAATTCGTTCTGATTTCGCGAAACCAGCCGCACCTTGCCGCCTTCCACGAAAGCAATCGCGCGGTAACCATCCCACTTGATCTCGAACAGCCACTCTTTATCGTCGAATGGCTTTTCAATCGATTCCGCCAACATGGGATGGATCGCCGTCGGCATTGGCCGCTTGACGGGTTCGGAAACCAGAACCGCAGAGGGCACCGAGAACAAGAAGGATTTTGAATTGCTCTTTTCGACTGGTGCAGCAGAACCGTTGCCGGCCGGCAGGCTCGGACCTGCTGAAGCGGCTACCGTCGGTGAGGCCGTTTTTCTACTACCTTTTGTTTTTCCGCGTCCTCTGCGGTTTTCTTTTGTTTTTGGCTTTGCTTTTTTTTTTGATCGAGCTTCGCTACCGCATTCGCCAGCCACGCTGCCTTCAACTTCCCTCGGCCTGCCGGATGGCTGCTCGTCCATTCCTTTGACCTTGAATCGCCGGCGATCTCATCCATGCTTCGGTTGCTCAGCACGGACTCATCGAAGTCACCCGCGTCATAACCCTCGACTACATGATCGTCATGCTTCTTGATCATCAGCCATTCGTTGCCTTTGCTCCCCGGACGCCGCCCCTTCATCTTGATTAGCGCGAAGTCTCCCTGCAACCGCTTCCCGTTTAGTCGGAATTTCAGATCTCCCTTGGACAGCATCGCCGCCGCTTCCGCTTCCGTCCCTGGCACATACTTTCCGTTCACAGGAGTAGGCGACAGGGGCTGCCACGTGCCTACATCCCACACCATCACGCTGCCGGCGCCGTAATTTCCCTCGGGAATATTCCCCTCGAAATCAAAATACGATACGGGATGATCCTCTACCTGCATCGCCAATCGCTTGTCTGCCGGATCGAGTGACGGCCCCTTCGGCACCGCCCAGGATTTCAGTACGCCCTCCATTTCGAGGCGGAAGTCATAGTGCAGGCGCGTCGCCTCGTGCTTCTGCACGACAAAACGATTACCTCCCTTCTTCTCTATCATCGGAGGAGGCTCGGGCGTTCCTTCAAAGTTCCGCTTGCGTTTGTATTCTTCTAGAGCCATAGTGAACCAGAGTGAAGACTCATAGTTGTTGAAGAACTGTAACGGCGCGATCCATCATATCAACGTGAGTGCTACGACATCGAAAAGAACGCCTGCAACTGCAACCCCGACCGGCATGAGTTTGTCTCGCCTGATTCCATGAATGCAGCTTCCACCCAAGTTTCATGGACCCCCGTAAAATGGAACCTTGTAAACAAGATGCCTCTGGCCGCATTATTCGTTGCCGTCTTCTTGTGCTCTCTTGCCTGGTCGCAGACTGCGCCTCCAGCGCCACCGCCCACTCTTCTAGGCAACGAAGCTTGCTCCTCTTGTCACGCCTCGATTTACCAGTCTTACAAGAACACTGTCATGGCGCGCGCCAGTGGCCCTGCTACTGACGGCCTGATTGAGGGGAAATTCGACGATGACATCTCTGCCGTTCACTATCGCGTGTACCGGCAAGACCGTCATGTCTGGATGAGCTACGAACGCAAAGGCAAAAATCCACTCCAGGGCCAGCGCGAGCTACGCTATTACATCGGATCCGGCGTCAAGGGCCGCACCTATGTTTTTTCCGTCGATAAGTTCTTTTTCGAAGCTCCCATCAACTGGTACGCGCAGGAACATCGCTGGAACATGACTCCAGCCTATGCCGAGGTAGCGGAAGTTCCTCTGAACCTGCCGCTGTTTCCAAGTTGCCTCGTCTGCCACACCAGCAGCGTGCAGCCGCCCATCGCGGGTACGGAAAACGAATTCTCCGGCCAGCCTTTCTTGGACAACGGCATCACCTGTGAACGCTGCCACGGTTCCAGCGTAGTTCACTCCCAGAACAAGGGACCAATCCTCAATCCCGCGACTTTGTCCCCGGATCGCCGCGACTCCATCTGTATGGAGTGCCACTTCGAAGGTACTGTCGCCATCGATCAACCGGGCAAGCGTCTCTCACAATTCCAACCTGGCGATCGCATTTCCGACTACATTCACTACTTTGTCCTCTCGTCCAATGCTCCGCCGAATCCACAATCCCTGAGCCAGTTCGAAGCTCTTTCGCTGAGCGAATGTAAGCGTAAATCTGGAGACAAGATGTGGTGCGGCAGTTGCCACGACCCGCACTCCGAGCCCAGTCCAGCCCAGAAAGCCTCGTACTATCGAAGCAAATGCCTCGCCTGTCACGGCGAAAGCTTCGCTGCACGGCATCATCCCGAGAAGCAGGACTGCATTGGGTGTCACATGCCTGCTCTGCCCAGCAAAGACGTAGCCCATACCGAAGCAACGGATCATCGCATTCGGCGTTATCCGAAAAATCCAGAGCTTACAATCCGAGCCCCCGTACAGAAACTCGAAATCTTTCCCGCTAGCGACGCCGGCCTTGCCACCGATCGCGACTATGCCCTCGGCTGGCAGACGCTCGTCGAGCGAGGCATGAAGGGCGCTGCCCCCCAAGCCGAGCAATACCTGAAAAAAGCTGCTGCGGAATATCCCAACGATGCCGCTATTCTCTCGGCGTTAGCTTTCCTCGAGCAAAGAAAAGGACATATGGATCAAGCGCGTCCACTCTACGAACGAGCATTGAAGCTCGATCCGCTCGATAGTGGCGCAGCCAACAACTTGGGCACCCTCGAAGCTCGCTCCGGGCATTTGCAGCCTGCAGTCCGCCTCTGGCAGCAGTCCTTCGAACGCGAGCCCTACCGCAGCGTCATCGGAATGAATCTGTCGCTGGCGTTCTGCGTCGATGGGCAAGTCGATGTCGCCCGGCGCTATCTCGCACGCGCACTCCAGTTCGATCCCGACTCCGCCAAAGCGAAACAACTCTGGACTCACCTCAACGCAGACCCGGCCGAGTGCAAATTTTAAGCGGGCCGCTGGTACAGCAGGGTTTGCTTGAGTAGCCCCGGACGCCTTCGTTCGGAGTTGCTCACCCCGCGCGTAATCAGTCGAACTGATCTACAACACCGACCGCGGGTTGCGTTCGGTGAACCCCCACTGGTGCCAATACGGATAGATCGGCGCAACTGCACTGGCCGCATCCAACTTCGCTACGTGCTCGGCCGTGAGGTTCCATCCAGCTGCGTCCAGGTTTTGCCGAAGTTGCTGCTCATTCCGCGCGCCCATGATGACGGTTGAAACTGTCGGCCGCTGCAGCAACCAGTTCAGCGCGACTTGCGGCACAGTCTTGTTCGTTTCTCTTGCCACGGCCTCCAGCGCGTCAACGACTTTGTAGAGGTATTCATCCTCCATCTGAGGGCCCAGGACCGCGGTCTTATGCAGGCGGCTTTCTTTCGGCAGCGGCTGCCCGCGGCGCACCTTTCCGGTGAGTCGTCCCCAGCCCAATGGGCTCCAAATGAGCGCACCAACTCCCTGATCAAGGCCGAGTGGCATCAATTCCCATTCGTACTCGCGTCCGACCAGCGAGTAGTAGACCTGGTGTCCGACGTATCGGGACCATCCGTAGCGGTCGGCCACAGCGAGTGACTTCATCAGATGCCATCCGGAAAAGTTCGAACAAGCGATGTAGCGTACCTTCCCACTCTTCACGAAATTGTCGAGCGTGCTCAACACTTCTTCGATCGGAGTGAGCGCGTCGAACCCATGCAGATGGTAGATGTCGATGTAGTCCGTGCCCAGTCGCTTCAAACTCGCATCGCAAGCCTGAATCAGATGGTACCGGGAAGATCCGATATCGTTTGGCCCAACTCCCATCTTGAACGTTGCTTTTGTCGAGATCAGGACGCGCTCCCGCTTGCCAGCGATCGCCTTGCCGAGAATCGTTTCGGACAATCCGTCCGAGTAAATGTCGGCCGTGTCGAAAAGATTCACGCCCGCATCCAGGCAGATGTCGACCAGACGTGTGGCCTCGGCCACATCGCTTGCGCCCCATGCCTTGAAGAACTCGTTTCCGCCGCCAAATGTGCCTGTGCCGTAACTCAGCGCGGGTACTTTCAATCCAGAATTGCCTAGCTGTCGATATTCCATGTGGCTATGATGCTCTCAGATTCGCGAGGATTCGCGGGAAAACCACTCGTTGAACGTTCGTTCAGGGAAGAGGCAGATTCTTCAACTCGGGAGCGAGCTGATACGCCCTGTCGAATTCCTGTTGTGCGTCTGCTTTTTTGCCTTCCTGACGAAGCGCTAATGCGAGATTGTAGTGCGCCTCGGCGTATTGTGGCTTGAGCCGCGCCGCTTCCTTGAACTCCGTCTCAGCTTTCTGAAGGTTCCCGGATTGCAGCAGTACGAGCCCGAGGTTATTGTGTCCCTCGGCAAATTTCGGATCTTGCCGCACGAGATCGCGAAAGATATTGGCGGCCGCCGTGGCTTCGTTATTCTGGCTCAGGACCAGCCCCAATTGCACTTTGGCATCGACATTGTGAGGATTAAGACTGACTGCGTCGGTTAGCTCACGAATCGCTTCTTGTAAGCGCCCTAGTTGTGCCAAGGCGAGTCCGAAGTTGTAATGTGCTTCTGCCAGATCCGGATCGGTCATGACTGCCCGCTGGAACTCCTCCACCCCACGCGTTTGATCGCCTGACTTCCAAAGAAGCAATCCGAGGCTCGCGTGCGCTTGCGCATAGTCCGGCTTGAGAGCGATCGCCTTTTCGTAGGCTTCTCTCGCTCGGACGGGTTCGCTCTTGCCCTCCCATGCGAGTCCCGAATAGTAGTAGCTGGTCGGAAGTTCGGGAGTTTGGTCGGCCGATTTCTGGAACAGGGCGAGGGCATCATCGAATCTTTGTTTCTTTAGCGCATCCACGCCCTGCAGGATTAGCATCTTCGATTGCGCCAGTCGGGCACGAAATTCATGCAGGCCCGTTAGTTCATCCGCTTCTTTCTTGGCATTCGCGACGTCCCCTTGGCTGCGCAAGGCGAGGGCGAGGTTGTAGTGCGCTTGCTCGAAGTCGGGTTTGAGTTCGATGGCGCGACGAAAGGCGGCAATGGCTCCTGCGTTATCGCCCCCAGCCTTCAATTCGCGTCCGAAATTGTACTGTGCGTCCGCATCATCCGGATTGAGCGTTGTAGCAGCGCGAAACTCATCGAGTGCGCCTTTGTGATCTCCCTGCCGGCGCATAGCTATACCCAGCATGACGTGGGCGGGGGCAAGCTTAGGATCAAGGCGTATCGCCTCACGAAAATGGATGACCGCATCATTCAACATGCCGAGTTGTCCCTCGACGACTCCAAGCTCCAGATGAGTCTCCGCCGAGGGCTTCAACCGGACAGCCAGCTTTAACTCACGCTCCGCCGCAGTTGGATTGTTCTGTTGTGAAAAGATCCGGCCCAATAGACGATGCGTCGCGGCATTGGCTGGATCAAGGGTCTCGGCAGTGTGCAGTTCCTGCGTCGCCGCGTCTCGATCCTGCAGGTCGTACCAGACTGCACCCAATCCATAGTGCGCCTCCGACCATTTCGGTCGGAGCTTCACAGCGGACTCGAATTCCTTCAGAGCGTCTCTGGTCTCTCCCTTGTACTTCAGAGCCAGGGCAAGGTTGTAGTGCGTGAGTGCATCGTTCGGTTCAATCTCTAGAGCCTTGTGGTAGTTCGCAATCGCCTGATCCCAGGATTGGTGGCGAGAGAACTCAATTGCAGCTCGCCGATATGTCTCTGCCGTTTGCGCAAAACAAGAAGCTGCAACCATCAACACCAGAACCAAAGCCCTCATAACTAGAGCCTAGCACGGTGAGTCTGGCGTGCGGACCGACCCTTCACGACGGTGGGAGTCGTGATGTTGGCGGGCAAAACTTGCATCGCTCGCCCGCCAGCATAGGATCCTGGATCACCAAATGAACTTCGCACTGACCTGGCCGATGCGAGGATCACGCGCATTGGTGACATTTCCGAAGCTGCTGCTGCTGATGTCCCCGCTCGGGTTCGTGAATTGCGTGTGGTTGAAAATGTTGAAGAATTCGCCGCGAATCTCGAAAGACATGGCTTCCCTAACGGGAATGATCTTCGTTATCCCGAAACTGGTGTTGTTGAAGCCCGGACCATGGAAGAATCGACGATTCGCTGTCCCGAAACTTCCGCAATCCGGACCGGTCAAAACTCCCGCCGACGTTAAGGCGCACTGAGTTGCGGTAAATGAGCTCTGGCTGAAATATGTGAATGTACCGGGAGTCGCACGGGGATTATATTTGTGAACGGGACCCACAAGATTTGGCATATCCGTGGACGGGCTGCCGACAAGCGACGCATCTCCCGGGCAGTTCCCCGAAGGACACAACGGCCCTTGAGGCACCGGATTCCCTTCTCCCATCTGTACCGGGAACCCGGTGGAGAAGCGGGTGATCCCCTGCAGTTGCCACCCTTTCACTAGTCTTGGCATGGCATGGGTGAGCCGATCGAAGGGCACCTGCCAAATGTAACTGACCACGAAATTCTGGTGGACATCCGTCGATGACAAGCCGCGGCTCAGCTTGGCGTTTTGGAAGTTGATCAATTCGCCGAAAGCTGAGGAATCATCGATGGCTTTCGCTAGCGTATACGCTGCCAGGAACGTCACATCACCGGCTTTACGCTCAACCGTCACCTCTCCCGAGTGGTAGATCGAATTTGCCACCAGATTGGTGAAGGTGTTGCCAAAACCAAAACAGAGGGTCTGGGCTCCCGGGCAGTAGTTCGGGTTTAAAAGACTGTTCCGGGTGCTATAGACGCACGGCGGCCCCGTGCACGGAGTATTCGGCGTCAGGCTGAACACATCCTGCTCAGCATTCGGCCCGCAGCCAGCCGCGCCGGAGGTCGTATCCGTATATCCTTGCGCATTGAGCTGCTTACATAAACCGAAATTGCCGGGGTTGGACTCGGTCTGCGCGATCAGCCGGTGACCTGCCGTTCCGACGTAGGACAGAGTCAGTACTGTGGATCGGCTCAACTCACGCTGGATCGAGAAATTGAAATGCTCCGCGTACGGAAGTTTGTTATGAATGTCGTATCCGGGGAAATACGACATCGGCTCGTATTTTGCGAAACTCAGCGTCTTATTTGCCGGGCTACCTGGAATCGGGGCAGTGAACGGGAAGCGCTGTCCCTCGCCGTCCGTGCCTCCGTCCAGCCGGTTTCGGAAAGGCTCTGAAAAGTCAACGGAACCCGGACTGGTCCAGTACAAGCCAAAGGGGGCATCGGCCACTTCATAGAAGAGATTCAGGTCCTCAACGGATGTGTAGTAGAGACCAAAAGAGGCACGGATGCTGGTTTTCCCCGGCCCGCCAAAGACCTTGCCCAGAACTCCGTCGCTAAAGCTGGGAGAATAAGCGAGCCCGATGCGCGGCCCGAAGTTGTTATATCGGGTCGGGGCCAGCGTCTTGGGAATACCTGGATCGCCGGGAAATACCAGACCCTTGGGGGAATTCGGAAATATCACCGACTGCTCACCCTTCACCCAAGTCTGGATCTTGCCCTGCGTGTCATACCAGGGCATGCTCACTTCCCATCGAAGACCCAGGTTCAGTGTGAGGTTGGGCGTAGCTTTCCATGAGTCTTGCGCGTACGCGCCGCCGTAGCGCGTGCGTGAATCCAGGAGTTGTACCGCTGCCTGCGTGTATCCATTTCCGGCACCCGTAGTCGCCCCGATAAGATAGTCGGCAAAATCATTGCCGGTCACCGTACCATCGAAAACAAAAGCCCCGTCCTGGCTGGCCAAGTTGCGTTCGTTGATCTGCAGGTAGCGGGCTTCTCCGCCGAACTTTAGCGTGTGCCTGCCCACTACCTTGGAAAATCCATCCGACGCCGTGTAGGTGTTGTTCGGCTGGAACGTGATCAGAGAGGGCGTGCCGATAGCGAAATTGTTGAAGTAGACCTGGGGCACATACTCGGGAAATCCGGGAGTGGCATCAGGAATAATGCCGAGAGTACCGGCGCCGGTCACAAAACCGAGAGAAGAAAGGCTTGCTTTGCCGCCGGTCGGGTTGTCCAGGTGGGTAGAGGTGCGAAAGAAGGTCAACCGCGCTTCGTTTACCGCGCTGGGCCCAATCGTCTTCGTGTTACTGATAACGAACTCCTGGGCGCGGGTTGGCGTCGAGGCGGGGAAGCCTGGCACGCTTGCACCACCGCTGGGCAACGTGCTCAGAACCGTTGAGTCGTCGAAGTGGTAGTAGAACGACCAGTTGCCCGTCTTATGGTTATTGAAATCGACACGCTCTCCAATCTTATTATCGGTAATCGTATCCCGGTGGCTGTTGTTTTGATATGTACCTGCGCTGGGATTAACGTTCGGCGTTGGAATGTACGGGAGAATTCCAACCGCGGCGGGCGACCATGCTCTCTTCGGAATTACGCCTCCGGGAAAGACGCATTGCGCGGTAGAGGTACAGCCGTTTGGGAAACCGGGCATCGGTCCGAAACTGTATTGTTCACCGGCTGTGACCGTGTAGCCTAATCTGTTTGAAAGCGTCGTCGGCCAGTCGTAGCAGGGCGCAGCGGTCGGGGGACAGCTACCCGGGGGAGCAGTGGCAGTATCGACCGTGAGGTTAAGAAGTGAAGGATCAAAATTGCCCTGAAACTGCGCAGCCGGTGGCAGGTTCACGATGCCTGTTTCGGCACCGGCGATTCGTCTTGTGCCCTGATAGTCGGTGAACCAGAACAGCTTGCCCTTCCAGAACGGGCCTCCCGCAGTGAATCCGAACTGATTTTGTCGCAGCTCCGATTTACTCGGGGTGAAGAAATTCCTTGCATCCATCGCGTCGTTGCGCAGGAACTCAAATACATCGCCGTGGAAGCCGTTCGTACCGGATTTGGTAATGGCATTCATCACCGCGCCACTAAACTTTCCGTATTCCGCGTCAAAGCTGTTGGTGATAAGACGAAATTCCTCGACCGAGTCAAGGTTCGGAACCAGTCCGGCGCCCAGGTTTCGTCCTTCGCTGACATCACCGCCATTCACCAGAAACGCGTTGGCCGTCTCTCGCTGGCCGTTGACTGAGATATTGCCCGCATTTTGAATGTAACCGGAGACGGGCCTGTCGCCTCCAATCGTCCCTGCAGTATCGGGTGCCACGCCAGCCTGCAATCCCAGCAGGTCAAGGTAGCTGCGGCCGTTGAGCGGGAGGGCCAGCATCTTCTTCGAATCGATAACGTCGCCCAATTGGGTGCTCTCCGTCTCCACATGGGTCATGTCCGCGGAGACGTTGACCTGCTCATTGACTGCCCCGACGTCCAGAACGATGTCGATCTTAAGTTGATCGTTCACTTGCAGCGTAATGTCTGTCGCCGTAAAGGTACGGAAACCGGTGGCATTCGCAGTGAGCCGATAGGTGCCCGCAGGTAAGGCGAGAAAATGGTACGAGCCGTCCGCAGCAGAAGCTGTTGTCTGGCTAAGATTGGTTTGCGTGTTGGTGATGGTCAGTTTGGCGCCCGTTAGCACCGCCTGGGCACGATCACGGACCACGCCTGTGACCGACCCGGTGACATCAGCGAGCAGCATACTTGGGAGTAGCAGCATCGTCACCGTGACTAAAATCGGAACTAATAAGCGGTGAACACTTCTCATACCCACCCCCCCGTTGGACGACAGTCTGCTGGACGTGTCTGTCCATGCGCTCTAGATTCTTGGATCCCCATCTACAGGCTCGCGCGAGCCGGCCTTCGACCGAGACGGCCTTAGCGCGAAGCGAACGACACTCCCATGGCGCGAAAACATATTCCACCGCGTGGAAATCTGTCAAGCACGGAGTTAGTGCTTATTCGCCACGTGAAAACATGGATGCACGAAATCGATTTTCCAGATCACGCTGATCGCGAAACGCAACGAGCGAAACGTGTTCGAACCTTGTAAAGTGTCCGTCCTCATTCATTTGCGCTCTCGCAATGCCGCGCGGGGATGAGTTTGCCTTGGCGGAGGCATTTTCTTGGTGACCCTTTCCAGACCTAAGAATTCTTTTCAAGCCGTTGTAACGATTTTCGTCCTTCCCGCACTATCTCTATGTGGAATGCATCGCACGGATCGCGGTGGGCCACAGTTCAGGGACCCAGCCTTGTGAACCACCAGGAAGGGTTCTCGAAAGTGCCGGAGTACGGCCGGGGGGAAGCGGCTCCGGCACTTTCTGAATGCTTCGATCACTCAAGCATCACGATCGCATCCCCAACGGAGTCTTCTTGTCAGCGCGTATGGCCCGACCCAATCCGACACCCGGCTGTCGCCGTGGTGGACTTTTGCTAGTAAAGCGCCCCAGTCCCGCTCCTGCAGCCGAGGTCTCCGTTCCTTCGCCGGTGCTACACTGGCAGACACTTCAGAACGCCCGGGGCAAGTTCTTGCAGTTCCAACCCTTTGACGAAGCGTATGTGACCCGCCTGCAGTCGGGTGATTTTCGCACGCAGGAGCATTTTTCCAGCTATTTCGGCGCCCTGATCAAAATCAAGCTGGGCTCGCGGTTGAGTTCTCGAGAAGCGATCGAGGACTTGCGTCAGGAAACGTTTACCCGCTTTTTTGCCGCGCTGCACGCAGGCAAAATCTTTCAGCCGGACCGCCTGGGCCCCTATGTGAACTCTATCTGCAACAACGTTCTACTGGAGTACTACCGGAGTTCGGCCCGCAGTAGTTCGCTCGAAGACGAGGAGGAAAACAAACTTCCTGCGTCCGACTTCGACCTGGTCGAAACGCTGCGGGCGAAAGAACGCGAGAAGAAAGTAAAAGAAATCCTCGAGGGACTCTCAGAGCGCGATCGGCGTCTTTTGCGCGAGGTCTTCCTCGAAGAGCGGGATAAGGATGAGGTCTGCCGTGACTTCGGAATTGACCGTGAATATTTACGTGTTCTGTTACACCGTGCCAAGCAAGCGTTTAAGTCAGCTTATCTAAGGAATACCGGAGACAATCCCCCAGATTATTCTCCGGCCTAGAAACTTGAAATCTTGAATGGCGGTAAGAAAGCGAGGGGGTTGGTTATGGACCACGACGAGGTGGTTCGACAAAAATTGACGGAACGATATCTGCTTCGCGAACTGGACGGTCAAGCACGCGACGCATTCGAGGAACACTTCTTCGAATGTTCAGCATGCGCGCTCGATGTCAGAGCCGGATCGGAGTTCGTGGAAAACAGCAAGATGATTCTGGCGCTTCCTTCCGAAACGCCTGTACCGGCGCGCCGCACGCCTGCTAAGCAAGTCGGTCAAGGCTGGTTCGTTTGGCTGCGCCCGGGGTATGCCGCGGCCGCGCTGGCTTTGCTCATAGCGGTCGTGGGCTACCAGAACCTGGTTACGCTACCCAGATTGCAAGGCATGCTCCACCGGCCGCAGACGCTTCCCTGGGTAGCGGTAGCGGTAGGAACCTGGGGTTCTTCTGGACCTTCGATCCAGGCAGAGGCAGGTAAAGGCTTCCTGCTCTTTGTCAGGATCCCGCCCGACGGGACTTATACCCATTATATTGCGGACTTGTATAACCCCGCCGGAGGACTAGACTGTTCTCTCACCATTCCCGCCACTTCCGTCCAGGATCAGTGGCCAGTGGTAGTCCCCGGGGCCAATCGCGAAGCAGGGAATTACAGAATTTCTGTACGTGGCGTCACTCCGTCCGGTGAAATCAAGGATCTGGGCAGTGCGCCGTTTACATTGCAGACTCAGAAGTGAGTCGAGAAGAGAGGAGCGTACAATATGGCGACTATGACGGAATTACCAAACACGGTCGGAAGACAAACTCCTTACCACGACTATCATGCCGAAGCCAGCGTGCTTAGCGCACATCTGCAACGGCCGATTGAGCAAAAGATCGAGCCGCAATCCCCCGTCAGCCTCAATGACCGCAGGGGCGGCCATTTCACCCGATACGTCGAAAACGTCAGCGTGGAAGGCTTAGTTTCTTTCACCAGGGGCGAGACGCGTGTCTCGGGAAGCCGCAGCCTGAAGACGAACGGCTGGGTCACTCTTTCGACCTCGATCATTGAGGGCCTCGACGTTTTCGAAATCATTACGGCAGACCGCGTTGTGTCGCAGGTTTCGACCGAGCATCCTTATGAGGACGGACACTTTCCGGATGTCACATTCTTGGGAACGCAGTTCGAAAATCTGAGTGTGAGCGGGTTTCCGCTGTCGCTGACCTTCAAATTTGATATCTGCGGAAAAAGACCGACGGGTGACCGGTCTTACCTGGAGGATCGCACCTTTCTCAGTGGCGTGAGGGAACAGACCGCAAAAATCGCCGATGCCGTTGGCCTTCCCACGGAACTGAAGGCCCGGTACGATGAGAGGCTTGCGAATATCGATCGGCTGATCGAGGAAAGTGGCAATGGCGGGCCGCGCGGAGACGGGCCCAAGCTCATATGCTCGGTGATCGAGAGCATCGGCAAGATTCCGATTCCCGGTGTGGAGTCGTACGGGAACGTTCTGGTGATCCCGGACTTCGGTTCGGTGGCGCTGGGCGAGATCGAAATCGGCCAAAGGACGTACAAAGATTCCGAGAAGCCCTGCGTTTATTTCGCACTGACGGGAATCAACATGAAACTGGGTTGCGTAGGCGACGGGGTGGTCCAAACTCCTACCGCTTTGGCAAATGGCCATCACAAGCCCTGAGCCTGTTGCTCATTTGGGCGACATCGGTAGGGATTTCATGTAGCCGAGCAGTGCCCGCTGGAAAGGCGCTAGAGAGCGTTAATCGAGCGCTTGTCCGAGGCGAGTTGGAGCGCAGTCAGAGCGATGCTGAACGCGCCTATCAGCGGTTCCGTCGTTCGGATCCCGCTTGGGCTTGGAAGTTTAGAATTGCAGAGGCGAAGGCTGCACTCTGGCGCGGGTTTTATGAGCAGGTACTAGAACTTCTTTCGTCGCCTCCTTCTGCGTCTTCCGAACCAGATCTTAGAGTCGCTACTCTGACCCAGATCGGAGTCGCAAATGCACGTCTGCATATTTTCTCAGAAGCTGAAATTGCGCTAAACACCGCAGCTGAAATCTGTTTGGCGTCCCAATATGCACCCTGCGGAGATTTGCTTCAGGCTAAAGGACTTCTCGCGAGTGAGCGGGGGCAGTCAGACTCCGCTAAGCAACTCTATCGCCAGAGCCTCTCCTTTGCCCGTTCCCAAGGCGACCATTTTCTCGAGTGCACATCTCTGTTGAATCTCGGTGATGAGGCACTGTCGCAAGGCTACCTTGACGAAGCAATCGATCAATCGAGGGAGGCGTATGACTTGGCTAAAGGTCTGGACGCCCGAGTTGTGGAACTCGTGACTCAAGGCAATATGGCTTGGGCCTACTATAAGCTTGGCGATTCCGAGCGCGCGCTCGGGCAATTCCTCGAGGCTGAAAAGACGGCGGACCGATCCGCAGATATCTCTGATCAGGAAAACGAGCTTACCAACATCGGTTACATATATATGGACCAGCGCAAATTTGATCTCGCCGCTGGGTCCTTTCAGCATGCACTCGAACTCGCCCAAGGCATAAAAGGTAAGCAGGATATCTACAACGCGCTGCGGGTTCTGGCTCGGCTCTCGTTGCAGACAGGCGATTTAGACAAAGCTGCTGGCTACGCCGAGCAAGCTTTACAAATCGCGCACGCGGCGGGCATTCACGCAGATGAGCTTTACCCTCTGCTCGTAGAAGGACAAGTCGCTGCCTTACGCGGCGAAGGCGCAAAAGCCCAGCAGATCTTTGAGTCCGTCGAGAATGACGGGGCCTGTCCGGTTTTTCTAAAGTGGGAAGCTGAGCATTCGCTCGCTCGGCTCTATGAAGACCAACGGCAGGCGACTGCGGCTGATCGCGAATATCGCTCCGCACTCACTACCTTCGAAGGCGCACGTGCCACCGTGAGGCATGAGGATTTCCGCCTCTCATTCCTCACGAACGGGGCAGGTATCTACGATGATTACATCCATTTCCTGGTGACGCAAGGCAAGCCGGAGCAAGCATTGCGCTGGGCTGATTACAGCCGGGCTCGAACCTTGTCCGAAGGACTGGGCCTTCTTTCGCAGGAGCATTCCTCCGCAAATTCCAATCAGAATCAGTTGGATCCCGTGCCGCTTGATGCCCGCGCGATCGCCAAACGCGCGGGTGGAACTCTGCTTTTTTACTGGCTTGGCGAAAAACAGTCGTACCTGTGGGCAATCACTGCGCGCACGATTCAAGTGTTCCCCTTGCCTCCTAGCTCCGAGATCGAGACGGCGGTGCAGCGCTACCGCGCCATGCTCAATGGTCCGCAAGACCTTCTCGAGACTGAGGACGGCCGCACCCTCTACCGCATGCTGATTGCTCCCGCGCAGTCTTTGCTGGGACTAGATGGGAAAGTGTTCGTTCTTCCGGACGGCGGCCTTAACAACCTGAATTTCGAGACGCTGGTCGTGCCTTCTCCTCAGCCGCATTACTGGATCGAAGATGTTGACGTGGTGAACAGCAGCTCTTTGCGCGTACTGGCGGCCTCGATCGCAGGCAGGGGAACACAGTCCCGAACGCTGCTCTTGATGGGCAATAGCGTTGCCGTCAGCAGCGATTATCCGGAGCTACCCAAAGCGGCAGATCAGATAGCGAGCGTTGCCAAGGACTTTCCGGTTGGCGAAGAGCGCATCTTCCAGCGAGAGCAGGCCACGCCCACGGCCTATCTGCAAAATCATCCAGAACAGTTTTCCCATATCCATTTCGTCGCGCACGGTACGGCTAGCCGCCTCAGCCCGCTCGACTCGGCCATCGTGCTGTCGAAGGACTCTGCCAACTCGGATTCGTTCAAGCTCTACGCCCGCGACATCATTCAACATCGTTTGCACGCCGATCTAGTAACGATCTCCGCTTGTTACGGATCGGGCGAGCGCGCGTACTCAGGAGAAGGCCTCGTCGGACTTGCCTGGGCTTTCCTGCGAGCGGGCGCTCGCAACGTGATCGCAGCTTTGTGGGAAGTCAGCGATGCTTCTACGGATCAGCTGATGGATCATTTCTACGCCGAACTGGCTAAAGGCTCTCCGCCAGATGCCGCGCTCCGAGCCGCTAAGCTCTCCCTACTAAAAAACTCTGCTTTTCGTAACCCTTTCTATTGGGCGGCGTTCCAGTTATACAAGGGATAGTTCAATATCGTGGAAACAAGTCCTACGCTGTGGTCACAATCAACGCAGAGCATGGTGTATCGTCCGCCTTCCAGTACGTGTGGGGTACACTGGAATCGAAATACAGCGAGTCGCCCACGGCTAGTTTGTGAGGCTCACTTCCGATCGTAACGACTAGAGTTCCCGTCAGCACATACAGCAGTTCCACTCCTGGGTGCGTGTGCGGTTTCAGCTTTTCCCGGGCAATCTTCTGGAAGTCCGCAAAATATGAGCTCAGCTTGCGCGAATTCGCCGGATAGTCGAGCGCTTCGAAGAAGTACGAGACGTCGGTCGTGCCCGGGCGCTCCGGAAAGCGTTGCCGGTCCTGTTTGCGGACGACGGCGACCACGTGCCGTTTTCGTTCGTCATTAAAAAAATATTCCAGGCCGACATTAAACACGGCTGCGATCCGCACCAGCGTGGGCAGCGTTGGGTACAGTTTTTCGCGCTCCAGTTTTGAGATTAGTGCCGCCGAAAATCCGGTGTGCTTGCCGAGTTCGACCAGTCCCAGCTTCTTTCTCAGCCGAAGCGTGCGCAGTTTTTCGCCGATAGAAAATGGTTTCAGGCTCTCCGCGATGATGTCGGGCGCAGAGTGTTCTGTCGGTTTGGGGCTACCTAAATCGGAAGTTGGACTGGCCATTTCTTTTGCCTCTGGGAGTCATCAGTCGGTGATTAATCTCAAGATTTCGCGGTTTACATTAACCTTGGCGCGACCGCGACCGATACGTCATCAAATGTCGACTCGCGTCTCGCTCGAGCCGATTGCATCAATTCTTCGAGCAGGTGAATGCGTCGCGTCAGATCAAAAATCAATTTCAATTCTTGTTCGTAATCAATAATTTCCTCATCGATCACTTCTGCGCGACTTTGAAAGTCCGAATACATAGAGCACTCCTTCTCGTCTTTTATGATGAAGAAAATATGATTGATCTGAAATAAAAACCGTAGTACAGATCAACTTATGTGAACTGGACGAAAAGCCGGGCTTTTCTGTTTACTGGAGTGAAAATAGCGAGGAACAGCACGAATTGCAGAGGTAGCAGGCGCAGCGATCATGCCCTATCACTTGGGAGACCACTCTCCGGCGCCTTGCGCAGCCGAGCATACGTAGATTGGTGCATCGATTCCGGTCGCGTTTCTGTATTTCGTCGAAATAGTGTTCTGGAATTCTTTCACTGCCTGCGAGCGTACCAGGCTGATCGTGCAGCCACCGAATCCCCCTCCGGTCATGCGTGACCCATAGACCCCGTCACAGGCGGAGGCAATCTCGACTAACAAATCCAGTTCAGGACAACTGATCTCGTAGTCGTCACGCATGCTGCAATGTGACTCGCGCATGAGTTGGCCGAAGCGGTGGAGATCGCCCGACCGAAGCGCTCCGGCTGCATCGAGCACACGCTGGTTCTCGCTGATGACGTGCCGGCAGCGCCGATACACGACCTCCGGCAACTCACTCCGATGCGCTTCCAACTCCGCAAGGGTTACATCTCGCAGTGCCTTCACATCGGCCAGGCTATGTCGCAGAATGCTGACGCCTGTTTCGCAGTCCGCGCGGCGGCGATTGTACTCGCCCGCAGCGTGATTGTGTTTAACCATGCTGTTGCAAATCACCAGCCGCGCGTCCGCCGGAATGTTGAGCGCTTCCGATTGCAGTGTGCGGCAATCGATCATAAGCGCATGACCGGATTGCCCGAAGACGGCGATGAACTGATCCATGATTCCACAGCGGGTTCCCACGTACTCGTGCTCGGCTCGCTGACAGATCTTCACCAAGTCCAGCGACGGAACTTCCGTTCGTGCTGCGCTGAGAAGCGCCAAAGCAATCGCCACTTCAAGCGACGCCGAGGAACTCAAGCCCGCTCCCATCGGTACTTGACCATCGATAATCAGACTCGCTCCCGCAAGTTGTTTCCCATGGCCCTGCAGCACAGCTGCGACTCCACGCACGAAATCGGACCATTGATGCTGAGGCGGACCAGCCAGCTCATCGAGCGACAGATCCAGCGTTTCCGGGAACTCTTCCGAACGCACGTGAAGCTTGCGATCCGCGCGCGGGCTAACAGCGACCCAGGTATAGAACCCAATCGCCGCCGGCATCACAAAACCATCGTTGTAGTCGGTGTGCTCGCCAATCAGATTGACTCGCCCGGGTGCGCGGAAGATCCGAGGCGGCATTCCAAAGTCCTGTTGAAAGTGATCGCTAAGGGACTCTGCCGTCGAATCGTAGGTGTCAGGCGCACGCGACATACGGTTTTCTCTGATTCATTCGCTACTGGCACTACCTCAAAGCGGGTCCTCTGCTGAAATGGCGTGCGAGAATGTCCGACCAAATCTTATCAGGAGGCATTCATTCTACGGGAAGTTGCGATGGTGCAGAAACTGGGCGAACCGCCCTGAACATTTCTGGTAGTTTCGAGTTACCCCCAAGGCACCCAGAAGCATCCTATCGAGAACAAGGGGTTTCGATCATGAGAGTAGTTGGGGCGGTTCTCGCGATGAGCATCTGTTCGACAGGGTTCGCGGCATTTGCACAACAGACCCCAGAGTCTTCTGTCACAGCCTCCACCCAGGCGAAACACCTGACGCTAGACCAAATCCTGGCGAATCTGGAACGCAATAATGAACAGCGAGCCGCCGCTCTAGAGCGATTCGAAGGCACGCGCGTATACCGCATGGAATATCGCGGTTTCCCTAGTGACCGCAACGCGGAGATGACCGTCAAAGTCGCTTTCCAGGCGCCAAGTTCAAAGCAGTTCACCATCATCTCCCAGACCGGCTCAAGATTCGTGATCGAACATGTTCTCAAGAAGCTGCTAGAGAGCGAGGAGGAGGCAGCTAAAGGTGAGAACCGCAGCGACACGGCGCTAACGCGGAGGAACTACGATTTTGAACTCGCCGGATTCGAGAACAAACCGGAGGGCAATCAATACGTGCTGGCGCTCCATCCCAAGAACAAAAACAAGTATCTCTATCAGGGCAAGATCTGGATCGATGCCAAAGATTTTGCGGTCGTTCGCATTCAGGGCGAGCCCGGCAAGAATCCTTCCATGTGGATCAAGAAGACCGATATCGCGCACAGCTACAAGAAAGTTGACGACTTCTGGCTTCCCGCCGAGAACCACACCGAAAGCTTTATCCGCCTCGGAGGAAAAGCGACTCTCTCGATCGAATATCAGGATTACAAGATCATCAAGGCCTCTTCGGTGCACTCCGCAAAAATAAAGACCATCGTGCGCGGTGGCGATTCCACGCTCGACGGGGCGCCCATCTCCGATCGGAATGTTTGGAATAACCCCTTAGTTGATGGTGCCTTCCGATAGTCCTGACTTCTTATGGCCGATGGGCCACCTCCTAAGGCTCTCGAGGCATGGAATGTTGCCCACCATCCTCTGCTCCTCTGGATGCATCTCAGAAATGCGTCGTTTCGGAGGCCGCTCTGCGGCCCGCGGCGCAGATTTTGAATGGAGACACTGATGAAGACGCTTAGACTTCCGTTGTTTGTGATAACCGCAGCGCTCGTGTTAGCAGCGCTCGCTTCGGCGCAGGATGTAAAGACGGATTACGATCACCACGCGAACTTTTTGCAGTACCACACGTATTCCTGGGCAAAAGTGAAGACCAGCGATCCCCTTTGGGAAAGCCGCATTCAAGAAGCGGTAGACAAGGACCTGCAGGCTAAGGGCTGGCAGAAAGTAGACAATGGTGGCGATGTTGCTCTAACCGCGGTCGGCAGCGCTCATAATGAGAAGGAATACCAGACCTTTTACGATGGCATGGGCGGATGGCGCTGGGGCGGTTTTGGCGAGACTACAACCCAGGTAGAAAACTATCCAGTCGGATCCCTCGTCCTCGATATGTACGATGCCCATAACAAGCAATTGATTTGGCGCGGAGTAGCCAGCCAATCGCTTTCCGATAAACCAGAAAAGAATGAGCAGAAGCTCGATAAGGCAGTGAACAAGATTCTCGACCACTTTCCGCCCAAGGGCTAAACACGGTCTTTGATATCGCCGACGGACTGGCATTCCTTTTTGCCTATTCCCGCCGGCTCTTCACTCTTACAGCGCTCTTCTTTCTCCACCACTTTCCTTGTGGCTTGACCCCTTAGTTCACGAATGTTAGCTTCGCCCTACACGTGACTTCGCGGGAGAAATTCCTCTGAGCGGGCGAGATCTGCGCTTTCGTTCCCAACTGAGCCGGCGCGATTTTCTTTCCCGGTCTGCCCAGATTGCTGGAGCCATTTTCATTCCAGCCAGTCTGTGGAGCCTACCTCTGCCGCACCGGCCCTCCGATCATGCCGCGCAAGGCGAAGCCGTTTACCACCTTCAACCTCGCTACCTTACTGAGCGTCCGCTGGATGCCGCGCTACGGAAGGTGCGTCCGGATCTCGATCGATTTCCCACGGAAGTGTACGCGGATAAAATCGCCCAGGTTCTCTCTACATGGAGCGCGTCGCTTCGGAACTCCGCACAAGACCTGCAAGCGATCACGAACAGTCTTTCCGCCAAATTTTCTGGAGCCTCGCCTCGCCCGATCGAGCCGCGCGTTCTGCGCACGTCCGATGTGCTTCAGGTATACAAAACCGTTTTCGCCGGCGACGCGACTTTAACCCGAGACTCCTTTGTTAGTGACTTGCAATCCGCGATGGCAGCCTTCTCGACTATCGACATTGCAGAATTCCAGATCACCAATATCGAGGTGCATCAGCTAGATGGGGCCGCAAGTTTTCCAAAGCAGGTGCAGACTCATGTCCGGTACGAGATGGTTGGCTCCAGCGAGAGCTTTCACCGCGAGCAGCGGGTAGGGAATTGGCAGATGATCTGGGAACCGTCCGTCTCCGGCGATTTTCTCATTTCTCGCTGGCAGGTGCTCGACGAAATCCGGGCACGCTCTACCTCGCCCATCTATGTCGACATCACGGCCGCCTCAGTCGGCGGGAATCCTTCTTACCGCGAGCAATTACTGCACGGCACGGACTACTGGCGGACGGTTCTGGATGGCGCCTGCGGCATCGATATCTACGGACACAATGGCGTCTCCGTCGCCGATATTGACAATGACGGATTCGACGATCTTTACATTTGCCAATCGGCCGGCCTTCCGAATCGTCTCTATCGCAATCGGGGAGACGGCACCTTTGAAGACATCACGGAGTCTTCTGGCCTCGGGATTCTCGAAAATACCGTCTGTGCATTGTTTGCCGACTTCAACAATGATGGATTTCAGGACGTGATCCTGGTCCGCAACAGCGGCCCGCTACTTTTCCTGAATCAGGGTGACGGCAAGTTCCGACCAAAACCCGACGCCTTTCAATTTGCTTCTCCTCCGCAGGGTACCTTTACCGGAGCGGCTGTAGCCGACTATGACCGCGATGGATGGTTAGACATTTATTTCCCGCTGTACTCGTACTACCAAGGCACCGGCCAATACAAATATCCCTCCCCCTATCACGACGCCGAAAATGGCCCACCCAATTTCATGATGCGCAACAACCGCGACGGAACTTTCCACGACGTGACCGCCCCGTTAGGCCTCGACAAAAACAACACTCGATACAGTTTCTGCTGCGGATGGGGGGACTTCGACAACGACGGCTGGCCCGATCTCTATGTGGTTAACGACTTCGGGCGCAAGAATCTCTATCGTAACAACCGCGACGGAACGTTCACCGACGTCGCCCCACAACAGGGAGTGGAAGACGTCGGCGCAGGCATGAGCGTGTGCTGGCTCGACTACGATAACGACCGCACCCAAGATCTCTACGTAGCGAACATGTGGACCGCCGCCGGAGTTCGCGTCTCGATGCTGGACGCGTTCAAGACCGATTCCGATCCCAAAGTTCGTGCGCTCTACCAGAAGCACGCGATGGGCAATTCACTGCTACAGAATCACGGAACTCGCTTCCAGGACGCCACCAATACTGCGGGCATCGGAGTTGGGCGCTGGGCGTGGTCGGCCGATTCCTTCGATTTTGATCACGACGGCTTTCCCGATCTCTACGTCGTGAACGGAATGGTTTCCGGCCCCTCACGCTACGACTTGAATAGCTATTTTTGGCGGCAGGTGGTCGCTTACTCTCCCGATAAGGCCGGCTCTTCTCACAACTATGAGCAAGGATGGAATGCCATCAACGAACTGATCCGCTCTGACGGCAGTTGGAGTGGTTACGAGCGAAATATGCTTTATGCCAACAATCGCGACGGAACCTTTTCCGACGTCTCTGCCGTGGCTGGCCTCGACTTCATCGAAGACGGCCGCTCGTTTGCTCTCGCCGACTTCGATCACGATGGACGGCTCGAACTCTTTCTCAAGAGCCGGAACGCGCCACAGTTGCGAATGCTGAAAAATGTAGTGCGGAATCTCCCTCCGTCCATTTCTTTCCGACTTAAGGGCACGAAGAGTAATCGCGATGCAATCGGAGCGTCGGTCACGATCGAGACCGCTACGGGCAAGCAGACGCACCTGCTGCAAGCGGGATCTGGATTTCTTTGCCAGCACAGCAAAGATGTTTTCTTTGGATTGGGCGATGCAAACGGGACCGTGGCCGCAACCATCGAGTGGCCAAGCGGGCTAGTGCAGCAAGTTAAAAACCTGCCTCCCAATCACCGCATCTGGGTTGAAGAAGGTTTTGATCCGTCGCGCCTCGAACCGTTTCGGCCAATTTCCGAAAAGAAGTATGAGTCTTCCATTCCGCCTGCGCAGCCAGAGCAACTTCCCGTCCGGGTCGAAACCTGGCTGCTGGCACCCGTTCCGGCCCCCGATTTTTCGCTTCCCGATCAAACTGGCAAAACGCAATCGCTATCCCAGCTTAAGGGTAAGCCAGTTCTGATCAATTTCTGGACCACGAAATCACGGGACTGCCGCGAGAACCTCGTACTTCTTGACAGCAATCATGCACGCTGGCGCGCACAGGGCCTGCAGATGATGTGCATCAATGCCGATCATCTTGCGGTCGCAGCGTTACCCGCGGAGCGTCCCGAAGATTACAGTATCGATGCCTTCCTTCAGCAGCATCACTTCTCTGTTCCAATCCTCCGCGGCTCTGATGACGTCGCCGCCGTGTACAACATTCTGTATCGGCAATTGTTCGATCGACATCGCGACCTCGCCTTTCCCTCGTCATTCCTGATCAATGGTGAGGGCTACATCGTCAAGGTCTATCAAGGGGTCCTCGATCCAGAGGACGTCAATCAGGATTTCACACAAATCCCGCGTAACGATGCGGAGCGGCTGGCCCGGGCGCTGCCGTTTCCCAGCAAGCAGCACTCGCTTGAGTTCGGACGGAACCACCTTTCGACCGGCGCGCTGTTTTTTCAGCGCGGATATCTCGACCAAGCCGGAGTCGCCTTCCAGCAGGCGCTGGACGACGACCCCACGAGCGCCGAGGCCGTCTACGGGATCGGCAGCGTCTACCTGAACCAGAGCAAGGATGCCGCCGCCCGCGAAATGTTCGAGCGTTGCGTGAAGCTGCAGCCGGTTTATCCGGATACGCTCCCCGATGCGTGGAACAACCTTGGGGTTCTCTCTACGCGCGAAAACCGTATCGACGAAGCTGTCAGCGATTTCCAGCAGGCTTTGAAGTTCAATTCAGGGCACCTGCTCTCGCTCGACAATCTCGGAAATGCATATCGTTTGGAAAAACGCTGGGACGAAGCGCGCGCCGTGCTTGAGCGTGCCCTGGCCGTCGCGCCAGAGGACCCTGAAGCTAATTACAGCCTCGGCATGGTCTTCGCTCAGAACGACGACACCGACAAAGCTTACGAGCATCTGCAGCACGCTCTGAAGTCACGCCCGGCCTATCCCGAAGCTCTGAACAACCTCGGAATCCTCTATCTCGTCACAAACCGGCGCGATCAGGCGGTGGCCAGCTTCGAGCAATGTATTCAGGTGGCTCCCGCATTCGATCAGGCTTACCTGAATCTTGCCCGTCTCTATGCCGTCGAAGGAGCACAGGACAAAGCGCGCGGTTTGCTGCTCGACCTGCTGAAGCAACACCCTGATCATCCAGGGGCAAAGCAGATGCTTCAGCAATTGCCGCAATAAAGCGTCTAAGGTTTTGGTGTTGGCGCAGCGAGTAACTCGACGAATTCCTTGTAGAACCTCTGGGTGTCGAGATCGATCTGAATCTCAACCGGCGCGCCTACGATTTTCGGTTTGTCCTGCTCGGACCAGCTGAGCGTGTCTCCATACGCCGCGCCGTGGCTCAGATTGATATCCAGATACCTGGTGTCCTTGGCCGTAATCAAACTCGGGTCGATCCACGCCACAGCCGCGAGTTCATCCCACAGGTAGTTGTACTGGCCCTGAAGACGCGCGTATTTTCCAACGTATTGAGCCGCTGGAGAATTCGACAACTTCAAGCGATCGATCAGTTCCTGTGTCACCCTGGTTTTTACCGAGATGTCGACCGTAGTGCAAACCACTCTCTTCCAAGGAGCCATGAGCGTCTTATGCGCCGCCTCCGGATCAAACCATAGATTGAATTCCCGCCGTGGGGTGTTTACAAACTCCGGATCGTCGGTTGTCGGATTCAAACTCCCGCCCATGAACACCAGTTCTTTCGCCAGACTTGGAAACTCGGGATCGAGCGCGATGGCGAGCGCCAGGTTCGTCATCGGGCCGCCTTCATAGATCGTGATCTCGTGCGGATGCTTCCGCACCATCCGCACCATGAAATGCGCCGCGTCTTCGTCCAGAGCTTTAGTCGATGGTGTGCCTTCGGGCATTTCACCAAGTTGATCCGCCGGATGATAGACGCGCGGAGTCCACGCTCCCAGCCACGCCACAAGACCATACTGCTGTTCCCAGAACTCCGTCTCGTCCTTTCGGCGCACCAGCGGGAACTCTGCGCCCGGCACCACAGGAATATCCGTGCGGCCGACGATCTCCAGCATTCGCAGCGTGTGCGCGACCTCCTCCTCCAGCCATGCGTCACCGGTGACCACCGTGATGCCTAGTACCTGTGTCTGTGGCGACTGAATGAGCAGTAGGATCGACTGCTGATCTGTTCCGCCTGGACCCGCTGCGTCCTGATCAATAATGATCTTGCGTCTCCCCGACGACTGCTGACCGAATGCCATCAGAGAAGACATGCACAGAAATGCTGCAATGAGTGGCCTGATGAAGTTCGATATGCGATGGGTTTTCATGCGCGTTATGGCGAAGCTCGCCATTGTATTTCTTGAAGTAAATCCTGCCAACTTCATAGTTGCTCGGTTGCTGTAGCTGGCTCTGGAGGCTAGAATCCGCAGCTAGGGCCCGATTGTCTGCATAGCTGGATCGCCCCTTCTCCGAATGTTTTTTGGTCGCTACAACACTGGGTCGCGCTTCCCCGTTTGCCGATGGCTGAGTGCAATTCTGCTGCTTGCGATTAGTCCCGTCTCTGCGCAGGAAAATGCAGAACTGCCATCGCTGCATGGCACTGTGCGCGATGCGTCGGGCAGCCCAGTTGCGAATGCGTCCGTTATATTACAGCCGAAGGATTCCCCTACCAGTGCGACAACCACAACCGGCGCCGATGGGCAATATTCCTTTGTCCGCCTTTCCACAGGAAGCTACTCGTTGCACGCAACAAAACGGGGCTATCGCGATGCCGAGATCCCCGCTGTAGTGATCGCAGCTAGTGGGGGTCCGACCGAAGACCTTGTACTTGAGCTCAACCCAATTGCAGCTCCTCAATTCTTCGATCAGCCGCAGTTCACCGTCTCCGGGATCACTGATACCACCAGTCTCGGAGGTCACGGCTCCGACACAGTCGTCCGCACGCGCGAGTCAATCGCGAAGGACACAGCCAGTCTGAGCAAGTCAGCCAATCCTGCGGCCGTGTCACCCGATATTGAACGCGCGCTGCGAACCGGTAATTATGTGCAAGCCCGCGGAGAGGTACTCACCCTGCTTGCTCATCAGGACAAGCCTGAGCTTCACCACCTACTCGCCGACATCGACGAAAAACTCGGCAATTCTCTTGAAGCCGTTCACGAATATCAACGGGCCGCAGAGACGGATCCGCGCGAGCCCTATCTCTTCGACTGGGGTTCAGAATTGCTCTTGCACCATGCTCCCGAACCGGCCGAAGCAGTCTTCAGCCGCGGCGCTAAGCTCTTTCCCCAGTCCGTGCGAATGCTCATAGGCCTCGGAGCAGCTTCCTTCGCTCGTGGCGCCAGCTATCAGGCGGTCCAGCAAATCTGTGCCGCCTCAGATCTCAATCCCGACGATCCCGCCCCGTATCTTTTTCTGGGAAAAATGTTGCGCGCCGAGAAGATCTCCGCAGACGAAGTCCTCCGCCGGTTGCAGCGCTTCGCAGTGCTTAAACCGCAAAGCGCCGAGGCCCACTACTACTACGCGGTCGCTCTCTGGAAGAATCGCGATCCTCAGGATCACAACCTCGTGTCACAAGTTGAATCCGAGTTAGCCGATGCCATTCGCCTCGATCCGCACTCCGCTGCCGCTGAAATCCACTTCGGAATTGTGCACGCCGATCAGGGTGATTATGCCGGCGCGATTCCGCATTACGAGCGCGCGATTCAAATCGCTCCGCAGACAGAAGAGGCGCACTTCCGCCTGGCACAGGCGTACCGTCAAACTGGACAGCCCGAGAAAGCAAAAACTGAACTACGCATATATGCAAAGCTCTCCAAAGAATCAGCGCAACAGTTAGAACAGGAGCGGCACGAGATCCGGCAGTTCGTCTACACCCTACGCGATCAGTCGTCCTCAGACGTTCCCAAGCCTTGAGATCGCGCGCCGTTCTGCGGCTGGGGCGTTCCCTGTGTTACACTTTGTAATTCATAACAAACAATTGAGTTGCGCCCAGGACGTCATACCCATACATGCTTTTTTCCAAAGAATATGTGGGCTACTTGGCCCGCGAAGTCACTAAAAAGCTGATCGCAGGCAAGTTCATCGAGACTACCTCGGTCCCGGCCGTGACGGAGCGGGTGCATGCCGCTCTCGTCGAAGAACTCTCGCTCGAAGACCGCATCAACGATGAAGTCCGCGTCATTCTCGAGGCTTACTCCGAGGAGATGCAAAAGAGCGGCGCGAACTATCAGGAGATGTTCCGCAAGGTGAAGAGCGAACTCGTTCGCAAATACAAGGCGGTCCTGTGAGACTCAGCCGCGACAAAGTGAATGTGCTGGCCCGGGCCGTGGCTGACGTGCTCAAAGAGATGGACGAGGTCGAGTTCATCGAAGATCCCAATACCATACGCCAGGAAACGCGTAAGATTCTGGAGGACCTTTTCAATCAGGAAGCCAGAATCGACGTGGCTGCCCGCCAGAAAATCGACACGCAAAAGCGAACTATCCTCGAAGGCTCGCAAGAATGGGACATCCTCTATCGCAAGTACTACAACGAAGAGGTCAAGAAGCTCGGCGTTTAGCCCTCCCCGCTCAACGCCGCTCCTCACGAGGTAAACCGTTGTCCAGTTCCTCTCCAAACTTCAAGTCTATTGTGACCGAAGCCGCCGCTGCCGCCGGCTTCGACCTGTTTGGCATCGCCCCGGTCGCGGATTCTGCCGAACTCAAACACTTTCCGTCATGGATTGCCGATGGCCACGCGGGCGAAATGAAGTACATGGAGGCACGTAATGATCAGGGACAACTCAAGCGCGCCTCGCTTGCTCATGTCGCGCCCTGGGCGAAAAGTGTAGTTGTCTGCGCGGTCAACTACAACACGGACCGTCCTTACTCAACGCAAGTCCAGAATCCCACCCGCGGGTGGATTTCACGCTACGCCTGGAGCCGCGAAGACTACCACGACGCTGTCCTGCGTCGACTAAAGCAAGTTGAAGCAGTTCTTAAGCATGCCGCCGCCGATGCACATTCAGACCTGATCACTCGCAGCTACGTAGACACGGGCCCAATCGTCGAGCGCGTTTTTGCCAAATATGCCGGCGTTGGCTGGATCGGCAAGAACACCTGCATCATCAATCAGAAAAAAGGCTCGTGGTTGTTTCTCGGCGTGATCCTTACGTCACTCGATCTTCCTCCTGACTCGGCCGCTCCAGACCGTTGTGGCACCTGTACCCGCTGCATCGAAGCCTGCCCGACCGACGCCATACCGGCGCCATATCAACTCGATTCCAATCGATGCATTTCTTACCTCACGATTGAAAAACGTGGCTCGATTCCCGAAGAACTCCGTGCCGGTATGGGCCGTCACGTTTTCGGCTGCGATATTTGTCAGGACGTCTGCCCTTGGAACCGCAAGGCTCCGATCACAGCAGCACCGGAGTTTTCTCCTCGTCCGGGACTGGTCAATCCCGCGCTCGACTGGCTTGCAGAAATGTCGACTGAGGAATTCCGCGAAACCTTCCGCGGATCGCCCATCCGCCGTACCAGACGCTCCGGCCTTCGGCGGAATGCCGTCATCGCGTTGGGCAATAGCGGAGAAAGGGCATTTCTCCCGATCCTTGAGAAACTAGCCCGCGACGAGGACGAATCCGTGGCCCAGGCCGCTCGGTGGGCGCTCCTTCAATTTCAACAAGATACCGCCGCCGGACTTTCGGGCACCCTGCCTCTGTAACACAGGATCAATAATACATTCGCTTGTTTCGCCAAGTATTCGCCCAAGGATTCGGAACTTCCGTAACTGGTTTTTTTGCTGGATAGCAACTAATCTTCCGCTAAAGGGTTCTCATCAAGAGAGTTATCCTCAGGAGTTGTCTGGAGTGACTATGTATTCGCGCCCCATCCGGTCCTTATGGCGAGCCTTCGGCACGATTATCGTGCTAGCCCTCGCCTGCTCCGCGTTGGCGGGTGCGTCCGCTACATTGTTGCTCGAAGAGCCTTACGGCAAACTTGGATTTTTCACCGCTACCGGTCACGCTGCCGTGTACCTCTCGGGCGTCTGTTCCGAGACCCCGTTGGTCCTGCGGCCGTGCCAGCCCGGAGAGACCGGCATAGTCATCAGCCGCTACGACGGTGTGGGCGGCCACGACTGGATCGCCATTCCTCTCATCCCCTACCTCTACGCGGTCGAAAGTCCGGAAGAAATTCCACTGTTCGCCGACGCGAAAATGACTGCCTTTCTGCGCGACCGCTATCGCCGCAGATATCTGGAAGAGATCGCGCCTGACACGAAGAATGGTGGCACTCCAGGAGGGAACTGGTACGAACTGGTCGGCTCATCCTACGACCGCACCATGTACGGATTTGAAATCGAGACCACGCCCGAGCAGGATGCGGCCCTCATCCGCAAACTGAACTCATCGTCCAACGTCTCGCACTTCCACATGGTTTCCCAGAACTGTGCGGATTTCGCCAAGAATATCATTAACTTCTATTACCCGAGATCTCTGCATCGTAGCGTCGTGGCCGACGTCGGCATCACCACCCCCAAGCAGATGGCGAAGATGCTGATCAAGTACAGCGCACATCATCCGGATCTGCAGTTCTCGCGAATCGTGATCTCGCAGGTCCCCGGCAGCATGCCGCGCAGCAGCACTGTGCATGGCGTAGTCGATGCCTTCTTTACCTCGAAAAAATACATTGTCCCAAGCGCTGTGGTGAGTCCGATCTTTGCTGGATGTGTTGCTGCCGTCTACGTCGGGACCGGTGCGGAACGCTTCGATCCCGCTCGCAATGCCCTGGTCTTTGTGGTGGGGGATCAGCCAGAAGCTCCTTTGAATCGCGAAGACTTGCGCGCTTATCAGCTGGAACTCAAGCATCTTCTCGAGGGTGCGTATCCCGACAACGGACATAACGTAAGCCGGACGTGGGCGAGGCTGCAATCCAGAGCGCGTCTGACTGTGGACGACAACGGCATGCCCGCTCTTCAAATGCAGCTGGACGGCGAGCTCGTGGAACTCGGCATCGCAGCGGGCAACGTACTGAATGGAAACGCTCCGACCGAACTGTTACGTCAGTTGATCGAAGCGCGGTTGCAATCGGAATTACACCGTTCGCCTCGGAGCATCAGCGAGACAGAAGTCGCTCGCGATTGGGACCTTCTTCGGAGAACCATGGGTGGCGTTGAGACCTCGCAAACGGCTCGTGTCCTCACGCACATTGAAACCGCCCGTGGCAACCGCCCCTAGTCCGCCCTTACTGTTCCTGTGGTGGATGCGGCGGCATACCTGAACCAGGAATTGGCGGCTGGCCTGGCGGTTGATTCTGCTGCATCTGTAACTGCCTCTGCTGCATCTCCTGCAACATCTGCTGCGGTGTCTTCACGCCCTGATTTTCCTGCTGCTGGTCCGCTTCGGCGCTGTTTTGCTCGTTATTGTCATCCGGAGTGGCGTTCTCCTCCGCTGCCGGATCGACCTCATTCGCCTCTGGACCGGCGTCCGGCTGCTGGGGCAGTACGACACTAAGATCGGGCCGCAAGGCCGACTGGGGAATGCCGGTCGTCTGCTCAGCCGGATTGGGATTCGGATTCGGCGTGACATCCTGCAAACCGCTCTTCGCTACCAGGACTACCCGTGATAGCCCATTCTGGTCGTCCGGCGACCCGAGTAACACGTAATTGAAGCGGGATCCATTTAAAAGTTCAGCCATGACTTCTCGCGCCGGGCCAGGTCCAAGGTGCGTGACCACTCGCTCCGGGGCCGATGGCACATCGATTTCCGCTCCCGTGAGCTTTTTCACCGCGCGCAGGATGTCCGACAGGGTCGAATTCGGTGCAACAATTGTCAGTTGATTGTTCTGAAAGCTGACCTGCGGCGGCACGGCCGCGATCGAATCCAAGGGCATCTGCTGCACCGGCCCAGTTGGCCCCGAAGGCAAGGGTGGCGGCGGGGTCTTCTTGGATTTCTTGTGACTCTGAGCGGTCGCCGAGCTAAAGCTCGCAAGGGATAAGACCGCCATCAGCAGCACGGCTCCACTCGCCTTCGTCCATCGCAATCTCGTGCTCATAAACCGCTCCTCTCAGGCTATTCCATTCTAGTTGGGGGAAATTTCGAACGAGGCGTCTTCCTGAATTTTAGCACCGCGAAGACAGCAATCTGGAGGGAGTTTCCCGCTGAATAGAACGTTCCAAGTCTACGATCTTGCGACCTTTAGATGCCATGGCACGGAAAGGTGATAGACCCATGTGCGAAATGATTGCAGTCAACCATTTCCGGCAACACAAAATCTTATACTAGGTACGCTGGCTAGGCGTAAGCTTGTGTCGATGCGTGCAAGTCACTGGAAGTAAAGGCTGAACCCAATGAATTTTACTCCGCTCTGCAGCTTCGTCGCTGTTTTCTTCCGTGCTGCCTTTCTGTTTTCATTTTGTGCAACGTTCGTTCGGGCCCAAACGTGCCAAACGTCCTCCGACATGGACGCCACCACGCGCACCGCGCTCACCAACACAGGCCAGCGCTATTTCGATATGGCGGCTAAGGACGATGCCGCATCGCTCAGACAGAATGCTATTCCCAGTCTCGCGTCGGACTTTGGCGGCATTGAGAACCTACTCAAGGAGCGCCAACCGGATCTCTCGGGAGCTCAGGCCACCGTCAAGAGTGTATTTGTGCTCGATAACGAGCAGGGTGCTCCCAATACTCGCGCCGAGTTCTATTGCGGCGTGTTCGGGAAAAATGGCCAGACCGCGACCAGTTCCGCCTTTTATCTCGATAATCTTCCCCCCGCCAAGTATGCGGTTGCGCTGATCGATGCAACTTCAGCGAAGGGGCGCATTATGTTTTCGGAAGTATTGCAGCAGATGGGCAGCGACTGGAAACTCGGCGGTCTCTACATCAAGCCCGCCCAGATTAGCGGACACGACAGTGATTGGTTCCTGAATCAGGCGCGCCAGTTCAAGAGCAAAGGTCAAGTACACAACGCCTGGTTCTACTATCTGGAGGCGCGCAACCTGATTTCTCCGCTACCCTTCATGAGTACGTTGGCTACTGACAAGCTCTATGACGAATCGCAGAGTCTCCAGCCCGCCGACTTACCAGCAGCCGGCAAAACAGCGGACCTGCCCGCTGGAACCACAACGTACAAGCTGACTTCTGTTTTCCCTGAGGCCGTGGGAAACGATCTCGATCTCATCGTGCGTTATCAATCCGCCAACGTGGCGAACACCAATCAGGCCTATCAGGACAACGTGAACGTGATTAAGGCTCTCGTCGCGAAGTATCCGGAAGTGCGCGAGGCCTTTGCTTCGGTCGTCGCCCGCGCCGTCGACGCCAGCGGCCGCGATTATGGCACCTTGCTGGCTATGAAGGATATCAAGTAGCAATCGAGTTCCGTCACTACTCGCAGGATTTCGACTCAAACAAAAAGCAGGGCGCACGTCAGAGAGCACAAAAGTTACAACCATACGCAGGACGTCCTCCCGCCTGCTTGATACTTTCTGGTTTCATAGATAGTGACAACCTGGGAACATCCTTCTCCCTTCTAGTTCGAGAAACGCAGATAATAGCCGCTCGGGCGCGATGCGAATCAATTTAGCTCTCTATGTTCTGTGCGCGATGACGCTCCTGGTTTCTCTCGCCTTTAAGTCATTCACCGATTATCAGCCGACGAACGATGAGAAGAGCACGTCCAGCGTGCCGCCGATCCAACAAAATGATCTGAGTGGTGGCGATAGTTCGTCGTACCGGGAAATCCTGCTCGTCACTCCTGGAGGAGACATCTTTTTCAGCGAACGAACTGGCCTGATGGGCTTTTCCGCATCGTCTTCAAAACTCACAACTTTTAAAGAGTTTAGTTTTGTCGGAGGTACTCCGAGGGGAACAGCCATCGTCGCAGGTCTAATGGGAAAGATTCGCGAGGTCACAGCCACCGGAGAGGTCAAATGGGAGACCCAGATCTCTTCGCCAACGGCCGGCGCCGCAGTTTCTTCCACCGGAGAGCTCTATATCGCCGGCGGAGCTTCTCTCTATGCCTTTTCGTCGGACCATCGCAAGTTATGGCAGTGGGATTATCCGGTGGAACCAAATACCTATCCCGAGGTCGTCTTGCAGTATGTTTGTGTGGACTCCAATGGAACAATCTATGTGCAGACCGACTATGGGAAAGTAGTTGCGCTCGATTCGTCGGGGAAACTCTTGTGGCAGATCAAGGTGGGATCGCATTGGGCTCTACTTTCCCCGCTAATGGTGGACCCCCATGGCGAGATCTACTTCTGTGACGGAAGGGAGTTGTCGGCGATCAGCCGCGAAGGTGCGATCCTCTGGCAATATCGGATTCCCGTGGATCCGTCCTCTTCTTTCGGATTGCAATTGGTCCCGGTAATTTCGTCAGATGGCGATATCTACATCGCGAGGAAAAGTCTGTTCTCGATTGCTCCCGACGGCAAGGACCGGTGGCGGTTCCATCCCGATACCCCGGACGAATATTTTGAGACCGCCCCAACGATCGGGAAGGATGGGACTGTTTACCTCTTCAGTTCGGCCAAGCGTTACGGACGAATGTATGCCGTGAGTCGAGACGGCAAGAAGTTATGGTCGTACCAGTTTCACGAAAATGAATATGGGAACAGGCCGGCACGATTCGGGCCGGACGGGCTTCTCTGGAAAGCGAATAGCAACGGGTTCCTGGTGTTTTCCGTTCGGTAGAAACGGAAAGGGTTGCGATTGAAAGCACTCACTGACAACTTCCATCGTGCTGCGCCAGATTTTGTGGGCGGCGTCCTCATTGGAGGCGCGGGGCTGGTCGCTTCTTACGTCTTAATGGTCTGGGTGGCCGTGCTTTTTTCAGGAACCGGTGCGCTGTCGGCTGCCCTCTTCTTTCTCGTCCAACCTGGAGTCGTCAATATTCCGGTTGCGCTGGGATTTACATTCTTCCATAAACACCACATTGCTTCCGGCATTTTGACGGTCGCGATTTTAACCAATATTTGGATGGCTTACCGTTGGGAACAGCAATCACTCTACGGCGTTCAGCAGTCTGGCAAGACTTTCACATCCGCTGCGAAACAGCATTTCCGTCATGTCTATCGCGGCGAATAGGTCAGACAACGGTTATGATCGTCGTTAGACGCACGAAAATGGCAACCATCCTTCCGATTGTCGAACCTCGAACGCGATTTTCGCCGGTCTCGCCTGTGAGTTGAGGTCGAGCTAATTCCGGAATGGCCGGCAATTCAGGCTTGTCGGGGTCGGACTAGCTGTTTGTTGTCAGGCGAGTCTACGCTTTTCCTTGGCGCGAGAGCGGGCAAAAAGCGAAGGCCGCCATCACTAGCGGCCCCTTGAATTCTCCGCCGTCGTGATTGAGCGCTACGTCGCCACTCCAGCCGGCGGCTGCGGTGCAGCGCCTGCGGTAGTTGCGGCGGCGGCTTCATTCAAGATGCGGTGATGGATCGTGAACAGCGCCAGCTCCAGTCGATCCGACACGCCGATCTTGTCGTAGACGTTGCGCAGATAATTCTTGATGACCTGCTCGGTCGTGCCCAGCTGCGAGGCGATCTCTTTGTTCTTGTATCCCTGAACGATCAGGGCGACGATGCGCAGTTCTTTTGCGGTGAGGCGATCGCGCACGCGCAATCCGACCATATCGTTTTCGGTGAGTTCGCTCGGCACGGCGACATCCTGCACCCAGGTTTCGCCACGGGCTACCTTGCGGACGCAATCTACCAGCGCTGCGCTGGTGACGTTGCGATAGACCACGCCGTGGGCGCCATTCGACATGTGCTTCTGCGCGCTCTCGCCGGTATCGGCGAGGACGATGACACGTGTCTTGGCTTTATTCGCGGCCTGCACGATGGCGGCGAAATCGTTGTGAAAGCCTGCGGCCACGACCAGCACGGCAGCTCGGAACTTGTCGAGTGCCATAAACATCTGTTCAGGCGTTTGGGCCTGGGCCACGATGCGCATCTCGTCTTCGACTGCCAGTACTTTGGCGATGCCCGCCCGGAAGATCGCCTGGTTATCGGCCAGAATCAGTTTGAGCATGTTATCAACGCTCCCAAGTAAGTCCGGTGCAAAGGTTATGAGTTCCTGACGAACTCGTAGGAGTCAATCACGCACGCCACGCCGCGTCCTTCGCCGCCTTCGCCCGTCTCGTCGGCGCGGACCACCCGGCCTTTGCATTGAATGGTGACGTTTTCCTGACCGCCTGTCATTTCCGGCGGCAGTGTGATTTCGAATTCCACAGGCGAACCAATCTCCATGGAAGCATCGGCGCGAATGTACACGCCCGCAGCACTGAGATTACCGGTTACGCCAGCGGCATCCGAGCCGGTATCGCCTTTGTGAATCTTGATCGGCAATTCCAGCGGAAATCTTTTTCCGGTCCGTGCTTCTTCCCCCACGGTACCTCCTCTATGTTGACCTGTCGCTTTGTCGTCTGTGAGTGAGGCCAACGTCGTCAAACGAAGCTCCTAGCGGGCTGAGGCCCACTTTTGTGCTCACGGGCGGTTATATCACGGAAGGTTACCTGTGTAAAAGCCTGATAACCCGTTAGTTAACGGTAGCAACTAGGTTCCCCCCAACAGCGGATGGAGGAAATGTGCACCCCGGAGGGGTTGACCGCGCTTTACCACGGCCTTCCAGGCTGCGTGATAGTGTTTTAACAAGGCGGTTGTTTAAAAGAAGGAACTTCTCCGATGACGCATTCATTTCAAATTAGCGCGCGTGTGCATGGCCTTTGCTTACTGATGATTGCACTCGTTTTGGTGGTCGCCTCATCGCTTCTTGCGCAGACGTCAAACCAACCTGCGGCGCAGACCTCTTCACCGAGAACTCAGATCGCGAAGCCGATGCCGCCTCCAACGGAATCGAAGGTTGGCGAGGCACCCGGCGTTCTGGTGCAGTTGAATTCGGCGCTGGAGGGCTTGGCCGCGAAGGTTTCTCCGGCGGTCGTACAGATTGTGGTCACGGGATTTGGCGCCGCGCGCGAGGAAAATCGATCTCAAACCGCTCTGATCGTCCGTCAGCATGCCGTCGGATCAGGGGTGATCGTCGATTCGAATGGCTACATTATGACGAATGCGCACGTCGTGGAGGGAGCGCAGCAGATCCGCGTCGCACTGCCTCTCCCGGGCGGCGACTCGTCGGGATTAGTGCCCGTTGGAAAGCGCCGTATCGTAGAAGCGCGCCTGATCGGCCAGCACAAAGAGACCGATCTCGCACTTCTCAAAATCGATGAGACCGAGCTGCCAACGCTTCCTTTGGTGAGCCAGGAGAGGCCACATGTAGGGCAACTTGTGTTCGCGATTGGCAGTCCTGAAGGGCTCCAGAATTCCGTCACCATGGGAGTCGTCAGTGCACTGGCGCGCCAGCCGGATGCAACTAAGCCCTTGACGTACATTCAGACCGATGCCCCGATTAATCCGGGAAACAGCGGAGGGCCGCTGGTCGACATGAACGGCTCGGTAATCGGCATCAACACTTTCATTCTGTCAGAGGGCGGCGGTAGCGAAGGATTGGGATTCGCGATTCCTGCACGCGTCGTCGAGTTTGTCTATCACAGTCTGCGCAAGTACGGGCATGTGCATCGCGTGGAGATCGGAGCCGGGGCGCAGGATATAACACCTACGCTGGCCGAAGGTCTGAAGCTTCCGCAACGCTGGGGTGTCATCGTCGACGACGTGACGCCCGATGGGCCGGCCGCCGCTGCTGGCCTGCAGATTCAGGACATCATTCTCACCGCCGATGACCGACGCATCGAGACCCTGCCGTCGCTTACAGCCGCGCTTTATCTTCACCGTGTCGATCAGGTCGTGAAGCTGGAGGTGCTGCGCGGCAAAGAGAAGAAGATACTTTACATTCCGGCGATTGAGCATCACGACCAGATGGATCAACTTCTGGATGCAGTCAATCCAGAGAAGAGCCTGGTTCCCAAGTTGGGAGTGTTGGCCATCGATATCCCCGAAGGTGAGGGCACCAAGCTCCGTTCCGAATTGCGCATTCCATCCGGCGTGATCGTTGTTGGACGAGCCGCGGATCTGATTACACCCGATACCGGTCTGCAGGCGGGAGATGTCATTCATCAGCTGAATACAACGCCGATTGATTCGATGGCCACATTGCGGAACACGCTCAACGCATTGAAAACCGGAGACCCGGTAGTGCTGCAGGTCGAGCGCGATAGCGGGTTGACTTATGTGAGCTTCGAGATGGAATGAGGTTGGTTGCCTATGCATTGAGATGCATCACTTCGCCCAGGCGAGACCGTCGGCGTACTTGCCGGCCGCAATCAGATTCTGCACTTTCCACTGATGCAAATCGATGGCTGCAACTTTGCCGGCGCCCGCGCAGGACACATAAGCCACCTTGCCGTCCGGACGAATCAGAATTTCCTGCGGTTTGTCAGCTACCTCGATATTGCGTGACACCTTCATGCTTTGAAGATCCACGACTGCGACCTGGTTTGTCGACGGGATCGCGACCAGCAGCCAGCGGCCGTCTGGCGTCGCGGCGGAGCCGTAACCGAAAGCAGGGAGCGGCACCCAGGTTGTCACCTTCCGCGTCGCAGTATCGATCACGGCCAACTGCGGCTTGGTTTGATCTGAGGTGAAAACGAGGTTGTCGTCAGTCGAGATTGAAATCCTCTGTGCCTCTACGGACACAGGAATGATCGCAAGAGTTTTGCGGCCGACCATATCGAGCACAGAGACGGTGCCCGGCCCAACATTCGACGTGTAGCCGAGTTTGCCGTCGTGCGACAGGGCCATCATGTGGGATTGTTCCTGGCCGGTCGGAACCGCTCCAACAATTTTTCGTGTTCGCGGGTCGATCACGGTAATCGTCTTGTCCAACTCCGTCGTGACGTAGAGCAAACCGCTGGCGGGATCGAGAACTGGCTGGTGCGGCCGCACCCCGTGACCGAAATCTATGTTTCCGACGATTTTCCGCGATGGAACATCGATCAACAGCATCTCGTGGCCATCGATTCCGGGCTTGCCAACACCGGTGCTGCCATAGATAGGCAGGAAAGCGGTGTTGCCGTCGGCAGAGACCGTGATCTCGTGACCATGGACGCCGGGAGTGTTTTCAGCGACGGTCGCGAGTTCTTGCGCCGAAGCAGGATCGACGAGGCTGACATTGCTGTCGCCTTGATTGGCCACGAGAAGCGTTTGTGCATTTGCGGCTGCGAGGAAAAGTCCAAAACAGAGCGCCAAGAAAAGAGTCTGGGATACGAGGTTCCGCATAGGCGGAAAAGTATAACTCTCCAGAGCTATTGCGCTCCGGCGCTGGTGGCAGTGGCTTTGGGTTTAGCGGCAGTCTCGATGGCGTTTCCTAGTCCGGAGACGAGGGCCTCTACGATGTGCAGATCGTCGTCCTTGAATGCATCCTGGCCAGCGCGATACACGGCGAGTACCGCGACAACCGCAGAGCCTGCCTCGATTGGCACCGCCAGAGCCGAGCGCAGCGTGCTGTACTTTGTCGGATCGTTGAGGTATCCGGGTTCGACCGACGGATTCCCGTTCAAGATGGATTTGTGATTTTCAGCGACCCAGCCTGACAGTCCGGCGCCCAACGGGATTCTTAACGAGGAAAAGAGGCGAAAATTCTCGCCGGTGACGAATTCCGGAAACAACGTGTCAGCTTTCGGGCAATAGACCGCCATCGAATCGAAAGGGACCAAATGTCTCACGCGAACTGCCAGCAAAGAGACGATGTCGTCCAAATGAAGAGAGGGTCCAGCAAGACGAGTGAGTTCGGCAATCTCCTGACCTTGCTGTCGAGCTCCGGCGATGGACACGGCAAAATTCTCGACTGAAGCAGGCGAGGAACGTGTTTCAGCGGATTCGGCGAATCCCGCGTCCGGCGCCGCTCCGCGTTCGACCTTGATATCCGTGGATAACTTCGGCGGCGCCTGCATCGGCTGCTCAGTCGCCAGCTTTTCGAGTTCGACGTATCGACGCTGCAGAATCGCGACCACCTTGGGATCGAAACTCGTTCCCGCCTCAGACGCCACCTTTGCCATCGCCACGTCCAGCGGCAACGCCTTACGATATTGACGGTCCGAAGCCAGGGCGTCGAGGCAGTCGACCGCAGTCAGAATGCGTGCGCCGATCGGAATTGCTTCTCCTGCGAGACCCAGGGGATACCCGCTACCATCCCATTTTTCGTGATGCGCCCGCACGATCGGGACCACAGGATAGGGAAAGTGAACCTGCTCCAAAATCTCTGCGCCCACGATCGGGTGAATCTTCATCTTCTCGAATTCTTCCGGAGTCAGCTTTCCCGGCTTGGAAATAATGTGCTCGGGCACGGCCAGTTTCCCGATGTCGTGGAGAACCGATGCCGCTTGTAATGCCTCTTTCTCGTCATCGCTGAGGCCCAATTCCTTGGCCAATTCCATGGCGTAGACGCGCACGCGCTGCAAATGTTCTCCGGTCGTTTCGTCTTTCGCTTCGATGGCGAGCGCGAGTGCCTCGATCGTTCGCAGATGCAGGCGCGAAACCTGCTCGGCGTGCTGCTTCTCGGTCTCCAGTTTGCCGAGATACAAACGATAAGAGCGATACATCAGGTAAATCGGCGGCAGCACGAGCAGCGAGGACTGCCATCCGATATGACCGTTCAGGAAATGGACTAACCCCGCGGTTGCCGCGCCGACCATGTAGTACGGGATCAGCCAGAGATGGTTTTCGGCCCAGACTTTGGCGATGCGCTTATCTTCCGTAAGACCGATGATCGTCGACATCGCCGCCGTGTTGCATGCGAACTGCATCACCGCAGCGACGAGGAGCGCAAGCGGACCAGGACCATGAAGCACATGAATCACGACGAATTTGTATGCTCCGTACGCGACCGCACTCGAAAAAGTCAACTGCGACCAGTTGAAGACGAAGTGCACCAGCTTGACTTGTTGCTTCCGCGTGCCCAGAAACGCTTGACCGAGTGTGCAGGCCAGAACAATCAGCAGCGTCTCGGGCAGGCCCAGTTCAAGAATGCCGAGTAACGTAAACAGGAAGTTCACCGAGAGCGTTGCATCAATGGCGGGGAGCGTTACCTTAAGCGATGAAACCAGCAGGGCAACGATCAGGTAGCTCACAAACTTGACCGGATCGCTCGATTGCCAGTGCGAGAAGGCCAACACGTAGCAGGCACTTCCGGCCAGAGCCATGCCGGCGATGAATGCCCGCGCACCAATGGAACGAACCCACGACATAAGTGCTTAAATTTTCAACGAATTGCGGCCATAAGTCCGCCCAAAAAAGAGTGTGGCGATTACCATGGTTTTTCCTGATAAATCAATCACTTACATCAATCTCGAACGCCCCGCCGAGTTACCAAAAGGGCTGCTTCCTGCGACAAGTTGTCCCATGGCCCGGGCGGTGGGACAAAGTGCCCGTTGTGTTTCGCAACAACTCCCCCTAAGTATTTGATAAATAAGGGTAATTGGAGTCGTCCTTTGGGCCGAGACCTGCACACATAGAAGTCACTTGGGGCACGGTTACGCGCCTGTGGGGCGCCATAGTGGGGGGATATGAAGAAGATTCTCATTCTATTACTGCTGGCCACGGTTACGGCGGCCTATGCAGACAATTCCAAGTTGTCGCCCGAACTGCGCGGGAATCAGTCGACGCAGCAGGTGCAGGTCATCGTGCAGTACGCCCCGGGCACACAGGTTAACTGCAACAGCCTGCTGGGACTGGTGGACTGCCTTGTAGGTGACATTGTGAAGTTGGGCGGCACGGTCTTGGCGCCGTTGCCGATCGTGAATGGAGTCGTCGCTCTGCTGGACGGTCCGGGGATCCTGAATCTCTCGAACCAGAGCAATGTCGTATACATCAGTTCAGACAGAAGGCTGACGCCGACGCTCAGCAACGCCGCCCCCGCCGTGAACGCATTTGCAGCATGGCAGTCCGGTTATACGGGAGCAGGAATTGGTGTTGCGTTGATCGACAGCGGAGTCGACAGTCATCCGGATCTGAATGGCGGTTTTCTAGGACTGTCGCGCGTGGTCTGGAACCAGAGCTTTGTTCCGGGCAATGTGAGCGCGAATGATCAGTTCGGACACGGCACGCATGTCGCCGGCCTGATTGCAGGCAACGGTGCGAGCTCGACGGGTCCGCAATATTCGCGCAACTTCAAGGGCATTGCGCCGCAGGCGGACATCATCAACCTGCGCGTGTTGGACCAGAACGGCGCGGGCACGGATAGCGCTGCCATTGCCGCTATTAATCAAGCCATCGCGTTGAAGCCATACTTCAATATCCGCGTGATCAACCTGTCGCTGGGACGTCCGGTATACGAAAGCTTCCAGCTCGATCCGCTCTGCCAGGCCGTCGAAGCTGCATGGAAGAGCGGCATCGTGGTCGTAGTCGCCGCAGGCAACAATGGCCGCTATCAGCCGACCAGCGGTTACGGCACGGTCACCTCGCCGGGCAACGATCCTTACGTAATTACTGTGGGCGCGATGAAGACGATGGGAACGCCCTCCCGCCTCGACGACGAGATGGCCAGCTACAGTTCTAAGGGCCCGACCGCGATCGATGCGATTGCCAAGCCTGACATTGTCGCGCCCGGCAATCTTTTGGTGTCTCTCGAGGCTCCGGGATCGACGCTGTACAACAGCTATCCGGCCAATCGCGTGTCGAACAGTTTTTACGTTAACGGAGGCAGCGGTGCTCCGTCGACGCGTTACTTCACGCTGAGCGGAACGAGCATGGCGACTGGCGTAGTGAGCGGAGTTGTGGCTGATCTGCTGCAGAAGAGTCCGAACCTCAATCCGGATCAAGTGAAAGCCCGGCTGATGAAGACCGCATGGAAGGCGCTGCCGGCCTATAGCAGCACGACCGATCCAACCACCGGCATCACCTATCTCGACCAGGACGATGTATTCACTGTCGGCGCGGGCTACGTCGATGTCGAAGCCGCGCTGAACAACACCGATCTGGCGCGGGGTACAGCGATGTCTCCAGTGGCATCGTACGACTCCAACAATGGCTACGTTTACCTCAACGACAGCTCGACCGCCGTTTGGAATACGTCGCCAGCCTGGTCAAATCCTCTTGTATGGGGATCGTCGCAGTTCCTGGTTGGTGCTCCTCCCTCAGCCATGCCGGGCAATCCGCTCTGGGGTAGCAATGACTCCGTATGGGGATCGAATGTCATGTGGGGCTCGAATGTGATGTGGGGTAGCAACGTCATGTGGGGCAGCAATGTCATGTGGGGATCGAATGTGATGTGGGGCAGCAACGTGACCGGTGGTGAACAATAAACTCTCACCCTCAGCAGTTAACTGGCCACGACTTTTCGTGGCCTTTTTTTGTGACGGAGAAAACAAAAAAATGCGGCTCCTTGCCATTCCAGAAATCTAACTAGCAAGGAGGTCGGTTTATGCAACGCTTTGACTACGGGAAAGTGGCACCGGGTGCTTATCGCGCAATGCTTGGGTTGGAACACTACCTTCATGAATCGGGTCTTGAAGAATCCTTACTCCATCTCATCAAGCTCCGAGCTTCGCAGATCAACGGATGCGCCTATTGCCTCGACATGCACTGGAAAGACCTGAAATCGATCGGGGAGCAAGACCAGAGGCTCTATGAACTCAATGCCTGGGAGGAGAGTCCCTTCTACACCGACCGCGAGCGCGCCGCCCTGGCCTGGACGGAATCAGTAACTCGTGTTGCCGAGAACCACGTTCCCGATGAGGTGTACGAGGACGTGAAAAAACATTTCACTGAGAAAGAGCTTGCGGATCTCACGGTCGCGATTGCGACCATCAACGCCTGGAACCGCCTTGCGATCTCCGCTAGAACTGTTCCCGGAACCTACGAGGTTCCGAAATTGAAGGTAAAACAGACGGCGTAAAGTCTGCTTCCGGTAGCCGTTTCCAAGGGTTTGAGCACGGTCTGCCGCTGGTCAGGCCACCGCAGAGGAGCAAGGTTAGTTTTCGGACAGCGAAGTGCCGGGAGTTGTTCTTACTGTTGCGGTGCGAAGTAGCCCCTGCGTGCCCGAACCTGCAGGTCTTTCTTCAGCGAAGAGATCTGGATTGAGCGGTAGCGCCCGTCCGGATCGAAGTCAGCGGGCTTGTAAGAGACGACGTACTGGCTGCGCAACTCGTCTTCGATGGCTGCGAAGGAGCGCGTAATGTCCTTCATCTTGAAGGGGAAGAATGCCCGTCCACCGGTCGCATCCGCGAGTTGTTCTAGAACTCTGTCGCCACGCATCACCAATCCGCTATCGTCGGTGGAGATGGCATAGATGATAACTTCGGCCCGTTGCGCCATCTCGATTGCCTGAGCTTTCGAGACTTCGCTCTGATTGTCTTCACCATCGCTGACGATGATGATGGCTTTCCGCATCGGGTGATCGTTCTTATCCTTCAGAAGCTTCTCTTTGCAGGCGCGGTAGACCGCGTCGTAAAGTGCCGTGCCGCCACCATCATGCAGGCGATGGATCCCGGTCGAGAGCAACGAGACGTTGTCGGTGAAGTCCTGCGCAAGCTGAGTATGGCTGTTGAAGCCCAGCACGAATGCCTTGTCGAATCCGGCTCGCACGGTGTGCTGCAGGAAACTGGTCGCTGCTTGTTGCTCGAAATCAAAGCGGCTGCCCACCGATCCGCTCACATCGATCAAGAGTCCCAGATGCAGTGGCAGGTCGGTTTCCCGCCGGAAATTCAAGATTGCTTGCGGCGGCTTATGATCATCAAGAATGCTGAAATCGTTCTGATTCAGATCGCGTACGAACTTGCCATGCTTGTCCGTGGCAATAAAAAGGACGTTCACCTCATTCACCCGCGCGTGCAGGGTGATCAGGGATCCTTGGTCCGAGCCACTATCAGGCAGATCGCCCGCAGAGGCGCTATAGGTGGGTGAGCCGGAAACGTACCCGGACTGGGCTCGCAACTCGCTAGCCCCAATAAAGGTTGCCAGCGTGAGTATTAAAACCCCGAAAATCCACTTCGTGTACTTCATGCCCAGGGAATCCAAATTTTTCACTATAAACCGCTTATCCAAACACTCCCAATCTATTCGATGCACGCCGAAGGCCGAAATCGGGGGCATGCTGCAGGCTGTTCTGTTTGACTGTAGGGGGTTTCGGAAGAGGGTGCCAAGTTACAAAAGGAGCACACGTTTGGTCATGGCACAAGACGTGCAATCTAAACGACTTCCGCCAAAGCTGATGATGCATCGCCCAGCTGATCCGCGTTTGCTACTCGAATTCGCAGATTAAAATAGTTAACATCAATCTTACGCGTTTATTCCTTTACATTTTTTCGGAGGGGTCGATGAAGAGGCTCATCGTGTGTCTGGCAGTGTTGCTCACCTCGAGCATGACGGCTTTTGCAGCCAATGATGTTCATGAAGCAGACCGCGTGAAAGATGCTGGGGAGGTGCTGAAAGAAATTTTGAACATCCCTGACGACATTCCGCAGGATTTATTGGACAAGGCGGAGTGCATCGTCGTGCTGCCTTCGGTCAAAAAGGGGGCGTTCGGGATCGGTGGCAGTTACGGCCGCGGCGTGATGGTCTGCCGCAGTGGACCGCACTACAAGGGCAAGTGGGGCGCTCCGGCGCTGTACGCATTGGAAGGCGTGAGCATCGGATTTCAGCTCGGCGGCCAAGCGACCGATTTCGTGCTGTTGGTGATGAATCCCAAGGGCGCGCAGTCGCTCCTTTACAGCAAAGTGAAACTCGGAGCCGATGCCTCCGCTGCTGCTGGGCCGAAGGGCAGAACCGCCGAAGGGGCGACCGATATCGTGATGAACGCGGAGATCCTTTCTTACTCGCGCAATAAAGGACTTTTCGCAGGTGTCTCGCTGGAGGGCTCTACGCTACGCTCCGATGGCAGCGCCAACCAAAAACTCTATGGCCGGAAGTTGAGCGCGAAAGAGATCATTCGCGAGGGAAAGGTGGGTATTCCACCATCGGCGCAGGAACTTGTCTCGCTTCTGGATAAGAAGTCTCCTGTGAACAAGTCCGATCCGAAGTCGCTGGAATAGACTTTCCCCAGTGTTCCTCTCGTGCCCTCTGTGGTCAAAGTTCTTGATTGCAGTGGGTGTGGCTTCGCGCTCCGACTTCTGTATCATCCCAAACATGTCAGTCAAGCGAGCCGCAAAGCCCGTCCGTTGCGCCTGGGCGAATAACGAGTTATCGATTCGCTATCACGATGACGAATGGGGCGTTCCGGTGCATAACGATCGTGTGCTGTTTGAATTTCTCATCCTAGAAGGCGCGCAAGCCGGACTGAGTTGGAACACGATTCTCAATAAACGCGACAACTATCGCCGTGCGTTTGATCGCTTCGATCCCCAGCGCGTCGCGCACTACGACAAGGGCAAGGTCGCGGAACTGCTGGCGGACCCGGGAATCGTTCGCAACCGGCTGAAAATTGCGTCCGCCGTCGAGAACGCACAGGCTTTTCTGCGCGTGCAGCAGGAATACGGCAGCTTCGACCGCTACATCTGGCAGTTTGTCGGGGGCAAGCCGCACATAAACAAATGGCGCTCACTGCGGCAGCTCCCGTCGCGGACACCTGAGTCCGACGTCATGAGCAAAGACCTGCAGCGGCGTGGCTTCAAGTTCGTCGGATCGACAATCTGTTATGCGTTTATGCAGGCAGTCGGCATGGTGGACGACCACGCCATCACTTGTTTCCGCTACAAAGCATCGAGCCGTGTCTAGTAGCGCCTTGTACAATAGCCGCGTGCCGAGCGTTCCTCATAACCACACCCAGACGATTGCCAAGGCCTCGCTGTTTTCAGGCCTCTCTGAGCGCGAGCTTGCCTTTTTGCTCGAACACGTGGTTTCCCGCAAATATTCTCCGGGAGAGACTGTGTTTCACGAAGGCGAACCGTGCGCGGGACTTTTTGTTGTTGAATCGGGAAGGATTCGGATTTACAAGAGCTCCTCGGAAGGCCGCGAACAGGTTCTGAGCATTGAAGGACGTGGCGGATCGGTTGCAGAGCTACCGGTGTTTGATGGCGGAAACTATCCGGCGTCGGCGGTCGCCATCGAAGAAAGCGGACTCCTGTTCGTCAGCAAGCAGGATATTCATGGACTCTGTCTGGCCCATCCCGAAGTCGCTCTCAAGTTCTTGCGTGTGGTGGGAGCGCGTTTGCGTCGCCTCGTCGGCATCATCGAAGAATTGTCCTTCACCACTGTTCGCCACCGGCTGAATGCGTACCTGGTGCGACTTGCACTCAAGGAAGGTAGGAAGGTGCCGCAAGGAGTGGAGGTAATGTTGCCTGCGAACAATCAGGAGGTCGCGGCGCAGATCGGAACCGTTCGAGAACTGGTCTCCCGCAATTTATCTCGGCTTCAGGCCGAAGGCTTCGTCAGTATCGACGGTCGCTCCCTCGTGATCCGCGACATGAAAGCCCTGGAGTCCGATCTGTCCTCGTAACCGCCACTCAGTCATTCCGAACTGGCGATGTCCGGTCAGGAACCGGCTTTTCTGCGCTACTGTGACAAAAGTCATCGGCAAGCCACGCGCGCTCCTCTAGCCTCAGAGATGACGATGGCTGACAGGCCTCGAGGAGGATGAGATGAGCGCAATTGCCGAGAAAACTGTGCGAGAACTGGCTCTCGAAAGTTCCGCCGCGACACGAGTGTTCGAAAAACTGGGGATCGATTACTGCTGTGGAGGTGACAAGCCACTCGGGGAAGCGTGTCAGTCCGCTAACCTCTCCCTGGAACAGGTTCAGCGGGAACTGGACAGCGCTAAGCAGGAATCGCAGCCGGCCGGCAACCGCGATTGGCAGCGGGAACCATTGTCGGAATTGGTCGCACACATTTCCGCCACCCATCACAAGTTCGTGCGTTCCGAGATTGCTCGTCTCGGCCCTCTGTTCGAGAAGGTGTGCCGCGTGCATGGCAAGAATCATCCCGAACTGCTTCACATTCAGGCGCTCTTCCGCGGACTGGCGCAGGAGCTGACTTCTCACCTCATGAAGGAGGAGATGGTTCTCTTTCCCTACATCGTGCGGATGGAAGAGGCCGTGATTCAGGGAGAGCCGGTGCTGCCGCCGCCCTTCGGTTCGGTCACCAATCCTGTTGCGATGATGGAGCATGAGCACGACTCGGCAGGCGACGCGCTGCGCGCCATGCGCACGGCTAGCAATAGCTACACGTCCCCCGACGGAGCTTGCACTAGCTACCAGGCACTCTACCTGGCGCTGGCGGAATTCGAAGCCGACCTGCATCAACATATTCATCTGGAGAACAACATCCTGTTCCCGCGCGCGATATCGATGGAAAAGAAAAGTTAGAGCTTCTTCGATTCTTCATTTCTGCTGGTGATATATCGTAGTACGATGCACCAGCGAGTCATACTCCATCCGGAAGGTGGTCAATTGTGTCTTATAAGAAATTGTGGATTGCCTTAGCGGTGGTATTGGCTGTCTCCTTTACGGTGTTGGGAGGTGTAGGTGTCAAGGTTCTGAAAAGTGCGCCACCGATTCCGTCGCAAGTTATCACAAGCGACGGGAAAGTCCTGTTTGATGGCGACGCGATCCAGAACGGCCAGGGAGTCTGGCAATCGATCGGCGGTCAGGAAGTCGGCACCATCTGGGGACACGGAGCCTACGTCGCTCCGGACTGGACGGCGGACTGGCTGCACCGCGAATCGGTATTCATCCTCGACCGCTGGGCGAAACAAGCCGGCGCCAACGACTACGTCTCGCTCGGACCAGAGCAGCAAGCAGCCTTGCAGGCCCGCTTGCGGGGCGTGATTCGGCAGAACACATATGATTCGCAGACTGGCCGGATCACGGTCGACCCGGTTCTCGCTGAGGCTTTCGACGAACTGGTTCGTTACTACTCCGACGTATTCAGCCGCGGACGCAATGAATACGCCATACAGCCCGGAGCCATGAGCGATCCTGCAAAACTGCGGGAGATGAGCGCGTTCTTCTGGTGGACGGCATGGGCTGCGTCCACGAACCGCCCTGGCACCAATGTCACCTACACGCAGAACTGGCCGCACGAGCCCCTGATCGGCAACGAGCCCACCGGAGGCGCCATCGTTTGGAGCGTCATCAGCTTTGTGTTGTTGCTCGCGGGCGTGGGCGGCATGGTTTGGTATTTCGCATCGCAGCCACGCACGGTGGCCGAAGAACTCTTGCCCGGCAGCGATCCGCTGTTGGGGCTGAAGCCCAGCCCATCGCAGCGGGCAACCGTGAAGTATTTCTTCGTTGTCGCGGCGCTGTGGGTAGTGCAGGTAGCGCTCGGCGCTATCACGGCGCATTATGGTGTCGAGGGATCGGGCTTCTACGGAATTCCGCTCGACCGCTGGCTTCCCTATAGCGTGACGCGTACCTGGCATCTGCAGATTGGCATCTTCTGGATTGCCACTTCATGGTTGGCCACAGGTCTTTACGTCGCGCCTGCGGTGAGTGGCTATGAGCCGAAAGGCCAGCGGCTCGGGGTGAATGCGCTTTTCGGTGCCTTACTTCTAGTAGTGATCGGATCGCTGGCTGGCGAGTGGCTGAGCATCGAGCATCGTCTCGGCAATAATTGGTTCTGGTTCGGCACGCAGGGTTATGAATATGTCGATCTCGGCCGCTTCTGGCAAATCCTTCTGTTTGTAGGACTGGTTTTCTGGCTGTGGCTCATGTGGCGCGCCCTCCGGCCCGCACTCGCAAAGCGTGACCAGAACTATTCGCTGCTGATGATGTTCCTGATTTCTAGCATTGCCATTCCGCTGTTCTATGCAGCCGGACTGATGTACGGCCAGCGCAGCAATCTGGTGACGGCCGAATACTGGCGCTGGTGGGTGGTGCATCTGTGGGTCGAGGGCTTCTTTGAAGTCTTTGCCACGGTCGTGATCGCCTTCTTGCTCACACGGTTGAAACTGCTCTCGGTGCTGACGGCTACCCGCGCCGTCCTGTTCTCGACCATCGTGTTCCTGTCAGGCGGCATTATCGGGACTTTCCACCATCTCTATTTCGCAGGAACGCCCAACATCGTGCTCGGCCTCGGTGCGGTGTTCAGCGCTCTGGAGGTCGTGCCTTTGGTCTTGATCGGGTTCGAGGCCTGGGAAAACATTCGACTGGCTCGGTCGCGGGAGCAGCACATTTGGGTCGCCGCTTACAAGTGGCCGATCTATTTCTTCGTTGCCGTCGCGTTTTGGAATTTTGTCGGTGCCGGCCTGTTCGGCTTCCTGATCAACCCTCCCATCGCACTGTATTACATGCAGGGCCTGAACACGACTCCGGTACACGGACACACTGCATTGTTCGGAGTCTATGGCATGCTCGGACTTGGACTCATGCTCTTCTGTTTGCGTGCTCTGCGTCCGGGTCGAGCGTGGAAGAACGGGCCGCTCTGGTTCTCATTTTGGTCGATCAATATCGGCCTCGCGCTGATGGTGTTGCTCAGTATGCTTCCTATTGGTCTCATGCAGGCTTGGGCTTCGGTGGAATACGGAACTTGGTACGCGCGTTCCGCGGAGTTCCTGCACTCTGGTGGAATGAACCAGTTACGCTGGATGCGCATGATCGGAGACTCGATCTTCGCACTGGGCGCGCTTGTGTTGGGCTGGTTCGTTCTCGGGTTAGTCACCGGCCATTCTTACGAGAAGCAGGGATATGTGGCTGAGGGAGAATGGCAGGTGCGTGAAGAGGAAGTGCTAACACGCTGAATCAATCGGAGCCGTCTGGGCTTAAGGCCAGCCTGTATGGGCTGGCCTTTTATCTTTGGGCGAGAGCGCTGGCCGTCAGGTATACGGCTACTAGTCCCAATAGCAGTACCGCACCTTCGACGCGCGTCGACCAGACGTGAAGCGCATCAAACTGCACGCGTGCCGGAGTCGTGAGCGGGACGGCTGCGAAATCACCAACTGAAGCGCGCAGCGTGTCCATGCGCGGGATGATCGAGAACTGCGAGAACAGCGTAAGCGCGAGCATCAAGGCAATCAGCACGTGGCGCATCGCAAAGACGTGTGCGGTTCCCTGTGTGAGATAGCTGTAGAGCAGAGAACTGATGAGAAAGACGACGCCGGAGATGATAGCGATCCAGTGCAGCTTGCCGAGAGTGCGCCCGACGACATTGCCGGCGAGATGCGTGTTCGGCAGAACCTGAAAGGCCGTGGGCGCGAGCACGAAGGCAAAGAAGATCAGGCCGCCAATCCAGACGACGAGCGAAAGAACCATCAAGAAGCGGAGGAAGGACATGACACGGGAATTATAGACTTAGGACGTTAGTCTAATGTGCTCGACGCTTTCGAAATCTCCAATTCTCCCGCTTGAACGCCTCTTTGAGAAACACATTCCAGACGATCAATGGAAGCCGAAAAACGTTCATCGTCCAATAGCTGGCCCAAAAAACGAGATACTCCGGTATGAGCGGGGCTAGAACTCGCAATCCCATATGCAAATCTGGCTTCTTATGCGAAAAGTATCTCAAGTTCTTCCCATCCCAAGAAATCGAGAGCCTGGGCTTGTAGCGCAGCGTCGACAATCGGGGCAAGGTGTAGCCGATCCTGCAAGCAAGAGGCTCAAGCAAGAACCATTTGCCGTCTTTGAAATATTCAATCCAAGCATGGCCGCTGCCATAGCGACCAGCCGTTCCGCCAACGAAACGCGCGTCATAACCCATGTTTAGCAACTGTCTCCACGTCCAAAGCGCGAAGTCCTCACAGTCGCCCTTCTTTCGCGTTTCGAACTCGTCTGGCGGTTGCCAATAGTCGCATTTGTCGAATAGTTCTTGATCGGAGACATATCGACAGGTCAGTAAGAAACTTCGGACATCTGCGATGGATTTGCAACGTTCGGTCAGTGGCTGACTTACGTAACGGCCCATTGGGAATGAGGGATGAAGAATTTTGCGGCCGTGAAAGGGCTGCGAGACCTGTATCCCGACCGCGTCGTAGGCTTCCGGAATGATTTCTGCAATCACAGAAATCGCATTGTCTCACGGTGCGGAGAGGAGATGGTTGAGGTGCGGAGAATCGCACGCTGATCACCGGCCACTGACCCACTTACCACTTTTTCTACACAGGCACGGCGACGTTCTCGACAATCTCTTTCAACACCTGGTCCGATTGCTCGGACTTCTTCAGTGTCGAGGCGTAGAGATTGTTTACGACCACGCGGTGAGCGAAGACGGGCACGACCAGCGGCTTGAAGTCTTCTGGCGTGCAGAAAGTGCGGCCTTCGAGGAAAGCCATGGCTTGCGCGGCGCGGTAGAGCGCCTGCGATCCACGCGGCGAGACGCCTAGCGAAAGGAATTCCGATTCGCGGGTGCGGCGGACGATTTCCAGGGCGTAGTTCACCAGCGAGTCATCGACTCTAATCTTCTTTACTGCCTGCTGCATTTCGAGCACATCAGCTCCGGTGAGAACCGGGCGGAGTTCGTCCAGATGCGCAATGCCCGCTTCGGAGCGCAGGATCTGGCGCTCGGCCTGTGCGTCGGGATATCCCATGCGCACGCGCATCAGAAAGCGGTCAAGTTGCGACTCCGGCAGCGGATACGTTCCGTGATGTTCGACTGGGTTCTGCGTGGCGATCACAAGGAAGGGCTGCGGCAGTTCGTAAGAGTGCGCGTCCACCGTGACCTGGCCTTCGTTCATGGCCTCAAGCAACGCCGATTGCGTTTTGGGTGTGGTGCGGTTGATCTCATCAGCCAGCAGAACGTTGGTGAATACGGGTCCACGCTTGAATTCGAATTCCTGCTCGGCCGCCGAATAGACCGAGATGCCCAGCACGTCGGACGGAAGCATGTCGCTGGTGAACTGCACGCGCTGGAAAGTGCAATCGATGGCGCGGGCGAGGGCTTGTCCGAGCGTAGTTTTGCCGACTCCGGGAACGCCTTCGATGAGCAGGTGTCCGCGGGCGAAAATGCTGACCAGCGCCAGGCGGACCACTTCGTCATTACCCCGAATTACGCGGCGGAGCGCCTTTTCCAGATCAGCGGCTTTGCAGGACACAGCGATGGCGGTTTCGGGAGACATTGTCTGGATTCTAATTTACACACTGCACAGCGACAGAGTTACGGACGTCATAGGCCAGCTATCAGCTTACCTGTTGGTCTAGCCAGAGACGAATGCACATTCGTTCCGGTTAGAGAACGTCTCTTTTCGCCAACCTTGCGACGTTCTCACTGACAGCTGATAGCTGAGAGCTGACAGCCTTACTGCGTAAACTCCGCGGGACGTCCCGTCAGCCGCTCGATGCGCTTTGCGATCGGCGGATGCGTCGAGAAAAGGCTTGCAAACATTCCGGTGTTCACTCCGAGAAATGGCTGAATGATGAACAGATGCGCGGTCGACGGGCTCGCTTGCATCGGCAGTCGCTTCGCGTAGGCGTCGATTTTCTGTAAGGCGCTGGCCAATGCATAGGGATTGCCGGTGTAATGTGCGCCGGTCGCATCAGCCTGATATTCGCGTGAGCGTGAGACTGCGAGCTGAATCAAGCTGGCCGCGATGGGAGCGACGATCAACATTAAGAGGGCGGTCAATCCGCCGCCACCGCGATCTTCGCGATCGCGTCCGCCGAAGCCGCCAAAGAGCATGGCCCAGCGTCCCATGCTGGCGAGCATGGTGATCGCGCCTGCGATGGTCGCAGCGACAGAGCTGATCAGGATGTCGCGGTTGTTGACGTGTCCAAGTTCGTGCGCGAGAACGCCTTCGAGTTCTTCGTCATTTAATAACCCCAAAATCCCGTGGGTCACAGCAACCGAAGCGTGTTGCGGATTGCGTCCCGTGGCGAACGCATTGGGTGACTCGGTCGGAATCACGTACATCTTCGGCATCGGGATGCCGATCTTCTGCGTGAGCCGCTCAACAGCAGCATAAGCGCGAGGAAGTTCTTCGCGCGAGACCGGCTGAGCGCGGTACATGGCCAGCGCGATCCTGTCGGAATAGAAATACGAGACGAAGTTCATGACGACGGCGATGGCCAGCGCCAGAAACATTCCGTTTTGACCGCCGAAGGCGCGCCCGATAAACATCAGAAGCAGCGTCAGGGCAGTCAGCAGGAACGCGGTCTTGAAAGTGTTTCCCATAGTTTTGGTGGAACTATCTCATTGGATGTTTGCGGTGGGGGCGAGATGCATGTGTCCCATTTTGGGAATACGGTGTTTTTCCGAGGGTACCCCTCCCCCCTCCCGGTCTATTGGAATCATCGATTTAGGGGAAAATTGCGAAATAATCTATGTGGCTCAGCCGGTTACGGGCAAAATCTTCCGGAATAAGGAGTTAGCCGCGATTCCGAAATCGTCTGCCAATCTCATAATCAGGTTATAGGGGTCTGGGCGTCAAGGAACGGGGTCACAAAGGCTGGTGATTGGGCTTCGGGCTTTGTGCTTCTGGCTTCAGGAAAGGCCTACCCTGCCACACAAAATTACGACGCACATGCGCGGCCGGGTCTCGCTGCGCGCGAGATCCCTCGGGCCGCTGGTGAAAGCGCGGCCCTTCGGGATGACGCCGCCAAGGGTGGGGTATGCTGTCTCGCCTCCTCAGGCGGCTGGTGATTGGGCTTCGGGCGTCAGGCTTCTGGCTTCGGAGAATCCCCACCCTGTCGCGCAAGGCCGTAAACGCGCCGGGTCCAGTTTTTGCTGCGCGCGAGATCCCTGGGGCCGCTGGTAAAAGCGCGGCCTTTCGGGATGACGCCGTCAGTGACTCGGAGAAGTACGGCCCTTCGGGGTGACGCCAGCAAGACTTGGTTATGCTTTCTGGCTTTCGCGTTTCAGGGCGCGCTGGAGAGTTTGATCGAGGGCGGCCTTGGTCTTTTCGTATTCCTGCTGGCTGATGCGTCCTTGCTTGTGTTCGACTTCGAGGTCAAAGAGTTCATCCTTAAGAGCCTCGAGCAGCTTGGACGAACTGCGGACCGGTCTCTCTTCTACTGCCGCCGGAGTCGCTGCGCGGACTGACGTCCGGGCCGCGCGGGACGGAGCGGGAACTTCGAAGTCCTCGGCGTCTTCCATGCTGGAAAGCCCTGCGGTCGCGCGGGCAGCGCGATTGGCGGACTGCTGACGCGATGCGACGAAGACCCCCCCGATGATCAGGATGGCAGCGAAGCCACCGATGATCCACCAGCGATATTTCTGCAGCGGGTCGGGAGCGTCGATGGGTGGTCCGAGTCCGCCACCGGGGCGGCTTTCGGCCTGCTGTCCTCCAGACGACTGGCCTTGCTGGCCATTCTCGTCGGCGGGCGCGGCGAGTTCTCCCTCGCCCGTGAGTTTGAACGCCATGGGCTGGCCAACCTGGATATTCGAAGCAACCTCGACATTGGCATCCGGCTGTCCAGGGAAAGGCGTCGACTTATATGCGTCCGGCCGCGCGGGGGCGAACTGCATCGTTTTGGGAGCGATGGCGACAAAATGCTCCAGCGGATACATGAGTTTGGGATCGATGTTGACGCTCCCGGTGTAGGGAAGCGTGTAGACGACATTGAAACGAGTTTCTCCGGGACGCAGCGGGAAGAGGAACGAGTAGCGGTTCTTGGCATTGTCGCGTTCGGGCACGGGCGCGGACTTGATCGGCTGACCTCCGGCGGTCATGGCCTCGCCTTCCTCAATCTTGGCGCCCTCGGGCACGTAGAACTCAAGATTGTGCTCGCTCATCTGCGTACGTGGCGGCTTGGAATTGTTCTGAACGGCGAACGTGCGCTCGACCTGCATGGTTCCGTTGCCCGCCTGGAAGCGCATGATGTCGGCGATGACTTCGATGCCCTCGACTTTCTTGCTGGCGTCGTAGACTTCGACTTCGACCGAAGTCGTCCCTGGAGGCGCCATGCGGTGATAGGTGACCTCCTGATGGATGACGCGGATGAGATGCGGGCCCTGGCCGTCGAGCTTGAAAGAGAAGTTGCCCTTGGCGTCGGCCTTGGTGCGTCCGGCTTCTTCCATGCCTTGACCGAGGCTGAGGAGGACGACATCGTCTCCGGCGCCGGGTTTGCCGGTGGTGGAGTTCTTGACTGTGCCCGTGAGGGTTTGGGCAGAGGCGAAGGCGGAGAGAAAGAGGAGAGCGGCCAATACGAAATACGGGCGATGTGGCGACAGCCGCCCTCGGCTGTCGTGCCGGACGAAGTCCGGCTGTGTGCTAGGTGTACAGTTCGCTGTCGAGCTTTGCTCGACCGGACAGCCGAGGGCGGCTGTCCCCACATGATTCTGGGCGCTTGGGTAGGGATCCTTCGACTGCGTGGATTCTGTGCTTCGCGCAGAATTCACTTTGCTCAGGATGACAGAAGTAAAGGTTCGGTTCATGATCTCGCTTTTCTGGGCGCGGGGGCGATTGATTCGAGGCGCGCGATTTCGGCTAGCAGGGTGGCGGCTTCATCTTCGAGAGACGATTTCAAATTTTGGTAGTCGGCGTCGGGAACTTTGCCGGCCTTGTACTCGAAGTTGAGGTCGCGCAGGTTCTCGTAGACGGCGTCTTTGCGTTCGCGGAGATACGAGGCGCGCGTTTTTTCCGGGCCGAGGTAGAGGCTGCCGGGCAGATAGAAGATATAGAAGAGCGAAGCGGCCGCCGCCAGAATGCAGCAGAGCAATTCGATGGTCATAAATCGGTCTCCTTGCGGGCCTGCTCGCGGAACGGATCGAGATCGGCGCCTCGGACGGGAGCAGCGATGCCGTCGGCGAGCGCGGGTGCCGGCTTGTTCTTCCACGCTCGAATAATAAGGATGAGAACCACGATGCCCGCGATCAGCGCGGCAAAGGGCATGATCCATGCGGTGCGGTCAAAACCGCTGGTCATGGGAGCCGCGAGAACTGTGGGTCCGTATTTCTGCACGAACGATTGCTCGACGAGACTGTCGCTATCGCCGCGGCTGACGGCGGTCATCAGTTCGTTGCGCATGCCGTCGGAGTCGGGACAGCCGACGTGGTTGCATTCGAGCAGAATCTGGCCGCATCCGCAGATGCACATGAGTTGGTGGCCGAGTCGTCCAAAGCGCGTGGAGGGGTCGGATGCGCCGGAGAAGGCGAAGACGGCAGCGGCGAGCAGGGCGCAGGCGAGAGCGCGGCGGAGAGTCGGGTTGAGATTCGAGATCATTTTCGAGTTCGATTTCAGATTGCAGACTTGAGATTGCAGATTTCAGAATTCGGGAAACGCGCGGTTCATCTGAAATCTAAAATCTTCAATCTGCAATTCAGCTCTGGCTTCGCGCTTTCGCGCGGCGGACAGCAGAGAGCGGCTGTCCCGACCTTCTTCTTTGCTAGCTACCTTTAACTCTCAATCTCCGGCGGCGACTGGGGCGGCGTGCTCTCCCAATCGCACAGGTACTGTCGCACGAACCGGTGCCGGTGCGTTTGGCACTAGCGCGAGCACTGTGCCTCCGAGAATGATCCACACACCCAGCCAGATCCACATGACGAGTGGATTCAGGTGCGCTTTCAAAATCGGATGGCCGTTGTCCTGGTTCAGGCCTTCGTAGACGACGTACAGATCTTCGTTCAGCGTCGAGCGAATGAACGGCATGGTCGACGTCTGCTGGCTTGCCTTGTAGAAGCGACGCTCGGGCGTGAGGGTGTCGATCTGCTTGCCACCTTTAAATACGTCGAGCACGGCCCACTCGGCTTCGTAGTTCGGATACTCCTCGTCGGTGTAAGACCGGCAGACCAGCGTGTAAGGGCCAATCGCCATTTTGTCGCCGTAGGCCATTTCCTGCTCTTTGTCCTGATTGAAGGCCGCGCCGGCGATGCCGATGATCACGACCACGACGCCGAAGTGGACGATGTAGCCTCCGTAGCGGCGCGTGTTGCGATGCGTGAGCTGGACCATAGACGCGAACATGCCTTGACCGCTTTTCTCGGAGATGACGCGTCCGCCGCGGTAGAACTCACTGGCGATGGTGAGCGTGCACATCACTGCGAGGCTGATGGCCATCAGGGAATAGAAATAAGAGACATCTTGCCAGGGACGCAGGCCGAAGGCGCCTCCCCAACTGGGAGGAGTGGCCATCAGGAAGATTGCGGTGGCTACGCCGCCGACGGCGGGCCACAAGAAGTTGCGCCGCAGACTTTCAAATGAGGTTTTTCCCCAAGCGAGCAGCGGGCCGAGGGCGGTGAGGACAATCAGCAGAAGCGCTACCGGAATCGCCACGCGGTTATAGAAAGGAGCGCTGACGGTGACTTTATTGCCCTGGATCAATTCAGAAATCTTTGGGAACCACGTGCCCCAGAGAACAGTGAAGCAGAGCGCGCAGAAGAGCAGGTTGTTGAACATGAAGCTCGACTCGCGGGAGACGATGGCTTCCAGTTTGTGCTCGCTGCGGAGATGGTCCTTGTTCTTGAAAAAGAAAAACACGAAGACCGCGAAGGTGATGGCAAGGAACCACGCGAACCATGTGCCGATGGACGACTGCGCGAAAGCGTGCACCGAACTGATGATGCCGCTGCGGGTGAGGAATGTCCCGAGAATCGCGAGCCAGAAAGTGGCGAATATGAGCCACATGTTCCAGACTTTCAGCATGCCGCGTTTTTCCTGCATCATGACGGAATGGAGGAAGGCGGTGCCGACGAGCCAGGGCATCAGCGAGGCGTTCTCGACGGGATCCCATCCCCAATAGCCTCCCCAGCCGAGGACCGCGTAGGCCCAGTGCGCGCCGAGGAAAATGCCGATCGTAAGAAATCCCCAGGTCACCATGGTCCAGCGGCGTGTGATGTGAATCCACTTCTCGCCGGGATACTTCATGATCAGCGCGCCCATGGCGAAAGCGAAAGGAACGGTGAAGCCGACGTATCCGAGATAGAGCATGGGCGGATGAATGACCATCTCGGGATATTGCAGGAGCGGGTTAAGACCGCTGCCATCGGCGCGCATCGGCCCGGCTAGCAGGCCGAAGGGATTGGCCGCGAAATTTACGAGAGCAAGAAAGAAGATCTGCACGCCGGCGAGAATTACCGAGGCATAGGCGAACAGGCGCGGATCAGTCTTGTAGCGCAGGCGCAGGACGAAGCCGTATCCGGCGAGCAAGAGAGACCAGAAAAGAAGAGAGCCTTCCTGGCCGGACCAGAGCGTGGCGAACTTGTAGGGCGCAGGCAGGTCGCGGTTGCTGTGGTGAAAGATGTAAGCGATCGAGAAATCGTCGCGGAAGGCGGCGACGACGAGAGCTAGCGCTGCGAGGAAGACCAGTCCGAAGACGACGACTCCGGCGCGACGCGCGGTTTCGCCAACACGATTCCAGAATGGATCGTCCTTATAGAAGAGGGCGAGAAGACCGCCTCCAAAGGAATAGACGCTCAGCGCGAACGCGAGCAGTAAGGCAAAACTACCAATTAGCGCCATGTCGGGAGAACCCCAAGTCATTTTTTCAGAAGTCGATGGCTGAGGCAACCCGGACCGGATTGAGCATCAGTCACGACAGGCCAGATTGAAGAGGAGAAACGACGCGCAGATGAATGTTCGTCGACAAAATGGAACGGTTCGCGTAAACGTTTCCGCCGCGGAACGGCGGCCGGGGCTCGGCCGCCAGGCGGTCAAGAAGAGCGCTATGCGCTCTGTTGGTGGTAGCGTTGGCGAACTTCGTGTTCCGCTGCCAGCCAGTCTTCGGCTTCGTGGCCTGGTTCAAATCCGCGGCGCTCGGACAGCAGGTATGCGAGACGGCGGATCTCGTCCTCAAGGTTAATGGGAACGAGATTCGGTCTGACTTCGCTTTTTACGATTGTGGGTTTTCGGGTGGATGCTTTGGCCGCTGCTGCTTCGATGGCGGCTCCATTTCCGTTGGACGTGGGAAGCGCGTTCGATGTAGTTGCCGCGGTCGCCACGCTATTCTCGGGATTGGTCTTCTTGGGAACTCTGGGCTTTGCCATATTGCTTACTCCTTAAGGACTCCTGCTGCAGGAATGATTTGGATTTGGTTGACGAGGAGACAACATACACGTCACCCTTCGACGGATGACTGCAAATGCATGTAGGCTCGATATACTTTTAACTATAGCGCCAATGCGGCTGTGATTGCGCGCAAGTTGGACGAAAAATTTGAATGCTTCGCTGCAGGAATACCAAAAAGAAACAACAGGCGATTGTCGGCGAAGAAATATTCTCGCTGAGCTTTGCCATAACGATAAGGCGGGCGTGAATGGGAAATCCGCGGGCGTGGGACCGAAAGATGCTTTGTTATAATCGAGGTTGTCTCCGGGGCGCTATCGTCTAGGGGTTAGGACGGAAGATTCTCAATCTTCAAACCCGGGTTCGATTCCCGGTAGCGCTACCATACCATCTCTTCGGAGCTATTGGTCTCTCCCAACCCTTTGAACGGGAAGCTCTTTTCCTGAGTTCAATAGAGGCCGTCAGCAAACTCGATACCCATAGGGAATAAAACTTTCTGCAAACGCTGTTTTTGTGCCAACGATGAGACTTGCCAGACGCCGGCTGTATTGAGAAGCAGGTTCTCTGCAAAATCCAGTACCTTCACAACCTCAATCTCGTCAACCCGCGCTTGGCCGAGGTTTAATTCAGCAGTGGCCACTTCATCGTTCAGCGGTGAGCGCATCTCCTCGTAGTCCTCGCGGCTGATGGCCTGCTGATACACAAAAGCGTCGTTCAACTGCGAAATTGCTTTCCAGCTCCAAACTGCCTGTTGATCGGGGAACAAGCTTGGGGGATACTGGTGTCCGCCGACGTGCGTCGGCAATCTTCGTGATCGATGCTTCCCAGCGCGTGAGGCAGTTAGGCCCTCCCCATTTGTGGCGGGCGGTGTGGGTTACACGTCTATTGAGTCCCTTGCTAGTCGGGGCCATGATGGCGTGTGGAGGTGGAGGCGGTGGCTCCCAAACTCCCCACCGAGACCGGACTTCACCTTAAGCGTCGATCCGACGACCCAATCCGTGAGCATCATCAGCTCTGGCTCTGTTACGCTGTCGGCTACAGCCCTTGACGGTTTTTCCTCGCAGATTGGCGTTCAAGTAACTGGAGTGCCGTCAGGTGTCTCCGTTTCGCCCGCGAGTTTTACGTTACTGCCGGGAAGTCAGCAGAAGGTGACTATCTCGACCATTCCGGTCGCGGCCAGCGCCAACCAGACAGTTAGTTTTACTGGCGTCTCTGGCTCGCTGACACACACGGCTCAGTTAAGCTTGTCAGTCACAGCCGTTTCTGGGCAGCCTCCGGTGCGGACGCGTTACGTGCGGACTGACGCGACTACGCAGTACTTCGGTTGGATCAATCAGCATTGGATCGTTTATGACCCAGTCACTGCGCGATATTTCGTTACCGATCCCTCCTCAAATCAAGTCATTGTCATTGACGGCGCGTCTCAAACCAAACTGGGAACGATCGGCGTTCCGGGAGCGTTCGGAATCGACGAAACTCCCGATCATTCGACAGTGTACGTAGGAACCCAGATCGGAGATGTGTACACGATTGATCCGGTCAGGATGACGGTTACGAATCGGTATATGGCGTCGAAAATTGGGCCTTCCGGCTATCCTGTCAACTCTGCGCTTGTTCTCTCGGACGGCCGACTGGCGCTGATCGGTCCTTACAACGGGATTGCTGGAGTCGGCGCTATCGCCATCTGGAATCCAGCCAGTAACGCGATCGTCCTTTATGGGGGGGCACAGGGACAACAGTTCCCGTGCGGCAGCAACTTTGGTGGGACCATCACCGGTTTTAACCTAAGTGCGGATCGCACCCAGATTCTCCTGGGGAGTGGCGAGACTCTATGCGAGATCGACGCTTCCGCGGGAACGGGCATCTACACCGCTGGATCGCTGGGGCTGGGGTTGGCGGCATTCGATCACATCACCGTTACCCCTGATGGCACACGCATTATTTTCGCAAACTATACGATGCAAGCCCAACCTTCGGTCGCGGTTGTTATTGACGCTCACACTCTCGCCCTCCTAGCGCAGTTCAATGTTCTCGGCGATACCTCGTCTGCGTCAGGCTTTTTTGTGAGCGGCGATTCAACTACTCTTTTCACCCCTGGCGACCCCGAAACCGGGCTCATTTATGCCTACGACCTAGAGACGCAGCAACTGGTGGGCTGGGTACCTAATATCTTTGTCCCGCCGCTCGGCGGCGGAGGGGCATCTGGGCCCATTGATACTCCTTATCTACTCGCGACCGACGGAACGGGTCTCTTTGCGGGTCCTTTGGAAGAAGGAGTGGGTTTCGTTGACCTTTCCGTCCTGGAGACGGGGCCAGTCGGTACACAATTCAACACAACAACGGCATCGCCAGTGAGCCCGGCGACAGGGCCAACTGCTGGTGGTACCCCGACGCAGTGGTCTGACGTCGGCCCAATTCCACTCGAAAGCATTTACTTCGGTGTCCAGCAAGCTACCGGAATTTCCGCCACGCCAGGCAATTCTTTCGTAGCGATCAACGCTACAAGTCCAAGTGGACCTGCGGGACCGGCAGACGTATACCTATTCACCACCGATGGTGGGATGCAGCTCCTCCCTGAAGCCTTCAGCTATGGGCCAACCATCCTCGAGGTGACGCCCGACATGGCCACAGCCGACGGAGGGGGTACAGGATACATTTACGGCTACGGGTTCGGCTCAGTAACGTCGAACGCCATTCCGTCCGGTCTGACCGTGACCGTAAATGGCATTGCGGCGCAGGTTACGGCATTTGCTGGGAATGCCTACAACCCTTCTTCTCCGCCTTCTCCAATCGAGAGTATCGCGTACACAATTCCGCCTGGGTCGAGCGGCACAGCGGTGAGCGTCACGGTCACTACTGACTCGGGAGAAGCGACGGCGGCAAAGGCGCTGACCTATTTACCAGCATCTCAACCGTTTCAGCTGGCCGGAGCTGCTCTCGCGCAAGGCATTTACGATTCGCACACCGATCTTTACTACTTTACAGACACCACCCAGATTCAGGTTTTTTCGCGAACTCAAGGGATGTGGTTAGCTCCTATCCCGATTACTCCACCGCCCGGGGCGACCGAGCGACTATGGGGAATTGCGCTTTCGCCAAATGGAACTATGATGGCGGTTGCCGACATGGGCGCTGGCGCTATCTATCTCCTCAACCCGTCTAATCCAACAGCAGTTAAGACGTTCCCAACGAGCTCAATTTACGGTCAGGCCCTGCCCTGTGGGATCGCTGTCAGCGACCAGGGGATGGCTTATTACGCAACGGCAGGCCAGGCAGGTTTTCTTCACAATTTTTTCAAGCTGGACACAAACACTGGTCAGATCACCGATTACGGAATTAACGGTCAACAGACACTCGGCGAGGCCCTTCTGCGAACACTAATTAGCTCCGACAACTCGGAAGTATTCTTCAACGACCAGGGCTACGTCTTCAGCATAGATACCGCAACCGACAAAATTCTAGCTCCGGCCCTTAATGAGCAATGCTGCTCCGGCAACTACGAATTGGCGCTTTCAAGCAGCCAGACGCAGTTCACAGCGAATTCTTATATCTTCGATTCCGGCCTGAATGCCGAAAGCTATTACGCGCTGAACGATCGCGAAATTCAGAACACGCTCTACGTCTACGGCGCCAAGTTCAGCCCGGATGGGCGCCTGCTCTTTCAACCTTCCGCGAGCGGAATAGACGTGTTTTCAAACGGAACCGGTAATCTTCAAGATCGGATTTCTCTACCGCATTCGCTATCGCCAAACTATGACGCCCTTGTTGGTGACGGCACCGATAACGTATTGGTCGAGATAACCGGCGCGGGTGATGGAATCGCGGTGATCGACCTCACTTCCGTCAAAGAACCACAGCCGCTACCGAACGAACGCACGTCCGGTTTGGAGTTACACCGGCCGAGACGGAGCTACGACGGCCGAATGAGCGGACGTCGACCGAAGGTGCCTCATCACCTCACACAGCGCTCGCCCGCAACAAAGCACCTTACAAGGGTCCTGCTAATTCCAAAGTAGGCGCTCCGCGTTCCCGCCACACTACTGCACGGAAAGGCTAGAAAAACTGAGTTAGGTGTTGTAATCAAGGCGATTACACGCAAGACCCTTCGGCAATCCGAGCGGAGACTTATCCTAAAGACTCACTTTCGAGAATTGCGCCATGTAGACACGAGTTTTTCACAGAATTGTCACGCAGGAAACCCCATTTAGATCCCTCTCAGTCAAATCTTGCCGATCTCGTTCCCAAACGCGCCTTCGCATTAGAAGGCGGCCGGACGACTACTTTAAGTGCTTTGTTATGCGGAAGATTCGTCGCATTAATACAGACCTCGATGCCGGGTCCACGCTAAGTCCTCTCCAAAAACTCTTCATTGTTGCTTTGACGCGCTTTCCTGAAACTTACCCCCCCGGCAAGCGCATCGTAGACCGCTCGTAACGGCCCTAATCAAGGGGTTTAAGCAAAAAGACAGCATGGAGGTGTACGGTATACCTAACAGCTAGGGTAGCGGAGGATTAACCATTGAGGATTAACCATTGAAGTTCCATTGCATAAAGGTAGTTGATCGCAACGCAAATACTGGGCCTTCCATGCGCTCATGCTTCATGCGCCACGCCTCCAATGCCGTCAGATGGCAGCAGATTAAGCTTTTTGAGCCACTTCATGATATTGGACCAATTCTGGACGACTAGGCCGTTGAGTTCAATCTCGTCGACATTTGGACTACCAACCACCGTCATTTTGCTACCATTTCGTCCCGCCGGTCTCTACAGTCCAAACCTGATCGCAGGTTGGCTTAAATCCCTCCACGCTATTGTGTCCGGCTTTGACTCCACCGCCGCTCCAGGCTGCGCCCCGAGCAGTTCGCCTTAAGAGGGGACAACGACGCCGAGCTGGCAGAAAGAAAAACAATGCGCAGAACTGTTGCCGTCAACTCTCTGCTGTTTTCTTTTGTATTTCTGATTTTTTCCCATGTTGCATCTGCTCAGGTCGGTGTGGGAATTTCTGTGAGCTTTGGTCCACCACCTCTACCGGTTTACGAACAGCCGCTCTGCCCCGCCGAAGGCTATATTTGGACGCCCGGTTACTGGGCCTATGACGATGACGACGGCTACTACTGGGTTCCCGGCACCTGGGTCGAAGCACCCGAAGTTGGTTTCCTCTGGACGCCCGCCTGGTGGGGTTGGGGAGGGAATGCCTTCTTCTTTCATGAAGGATACTGGGGGCCCCGAGTCGGTTTTTACGGCGGCATCAACTATGGCTTCGGCTACGGCGGCGATGGTTATGAAGGTGGCCGTTGGGAAGGCAATCACTTCACCTACAACACCTATGTGACTCGAGTCAACACCACGATCATTCACAACACGTACAACACCAGAGTGACGAATATCTCCGAGAATCACGTCAGTTATAACGGTGGAAACGGAGGGGTCGAGGCGCGTCCTACACCGGAACAGCAGTCGTACGCAAGCCAACGCCACGTTGGCCCGGTGGCTGCACAGACGCAGCATATACAGGCGGCGCGAAGTAATCCTCAAATGCGTGCCTCGGCCAACCAAGGCAAACCGCCTGTCGCGGCTACAGTCAGGCCGGCCGATTTCAGAACTGGGGCTGTGCCGGCGCGACAAGCAGGCGGCGAGTACAAGGCACCTCCGCCGAATGCGGCACATGGCAATCAACCGCGTCCTGCGGCGGAAAGAAATCCCAACGCTGAGAATCGTCCCGCGGGTAACACACCGGCCAATCCCGCTCACGCCAGCGAATTGCAGCAGCACTCGTTCCCTCCGCCCAACACGGGGAATGACGCCGCTGACAAGAGATATCAGCAGCAACAACAGAAGTTAGCAGCCAAAGAAGCGCAGGATCATCAAAGACTTCAGCAGCAGCAGGAAAGGGAACACCAGCAGGCGGCGCAGAAGAGCTACAACAACGCCCAAAAACAGCAGATGGAACAGCGGCACGCGCAACAAACGCAACAGATGGAACAAAGGCACGCCACTCAACAGCAGCATATGGAGCAACATCAAGCGCCGCGACAGGCCCCGCCGCGGCCACCGGAAAGACCGCGCTGATTAGACAGTAGTAGCAGCACGGACCAACGGGCTGGCGATCCGCTCTTCGTCGACAGCCCGTTTCTTATTCCTATATCTCCCCAAAGTCTCGTTGACAGCGTGTTGTTGCCTAGTCGCGAATTGCAGGCATGTACTCTCGCGCAAAAGAGTCTTCCCGTTTGAGGCCGCACGGGCGGATCTGCTGCCTGTGCCACGATCCCGGACCGGCGCGATAATCGCGCCGCAAGGTTGAGAACGGGAGCCTTATGAGAAAAGATCTAATTTTCGCATTCATATTGGCGCTTGTCGCTTAGTGGGGCCAGGATTCAGGATCGCAAAGCCGAGAGAAGCTCGGGGTTGGTGAGCACGGGGCTGACGTTGGCGGGATCCATTTCTTGTACAGAGTTGCGGGCAAAGGACCGTTGCGTGTGGTGCAGGCTCCGGGTTGGGGCGCCGGTTCCCACCGATGAAG
>Ga0209168_10000178_pt1 | contig 71455 bp, 75 predicted proteins | sample Coa_R1_FD_187156 | JGI IMG/M metagenome (GOLD analysis project Ga0209168, IMG submission 187156) | Surface soil microbial communities from Centralia Pennsylvania, which are recovering from an underground coalmine fire - Coalmine... | ecosystem: Environmental > Terrestrial > Soil > Unclassified ...
TTGCGGAAACGGGGCAATTGTGCATCGTACCCCCGCATGAGCGGCGCAAGACGCGATTGTTCCTCTCGTTGGTAGGACGCTTCATTCGGGGGGTACAAGCCGCGGATAGGAACCATCATCGCAACGGTTCCCGGCTGCACGGGTTATCCGACCAACGGCAGCGTCTTCGCTGACGGTCCAAGAAGGAGAGCACATGTCGATTCTGTCCGACGTCAAGGAAATCGAAGCCAAGCTCCGTGAGGCGATGGAGAACGGGCCGGTGACGCCATACTACACGTTGCCGCTCGACAAAGTCTACGAGACGCTCAACGCAGCATTGGCTTCGGAGATCATCTGCGTGCTGCGCTACAAGCAGCACTACTATATGACGACCTCTATCCATCAGGAGCAGCTGCGAGGAGTGTTCAAAGAGCATTGGCTCGATGAAGAGCGGCATTTGGAACTGATCGCCGATCGCATCAAACAACTCGGTGGAGTCCCGAACCTCGATCCAAACGGCATCAGCAAACGAGCCTTTTCATCTTTTCAGAGCGGGCACACGTTGGCGGATCTGCTCCGGGAGGATCTGCTCGCTGAGCGCGTCGTCATCAAGATTTACGGCGACATCGTCAAGTTCTTCGGCGACGCCGATCCCGTCAGCCGGCGCATGTTCGAGGAGATTCTGAAGGATGAAGAAGATCATGCCGACGAGATCGCCGACCTGCTCTACACGGTCGATCCGGTGACCGGCAAGCCCGTCGAGCAGTTCACCGGAGATTCGGTGATCAAGCCATTCGAAAGCTGACGTGGCGTCACTAGGTGTCCCAGTTGAGAAGGCGTGACAAGCGCCATTCCATATCAGGGACGTTCCGACGAACCTCGCCTGTCGATGGTGAGCTGTTTTTCGTAGAAGACACTCGTCGCGATGGCGTGAGGCGGCTTCGCGGCGTATCCACCAAAGGCACGACGAGCCCGCTGTGTGTCGCCTCCAGTTCAACTCGTGAGAGCAACGCCCGTGCGATTCCTCGCCCGTGCGCGCTCTCGCGCACGTGCATGCGCTCAACTTCTCCGAATGTCGGGAACAACGCGACGCCGCCGCAGCCCACAGCGACACCATCGAGCCGTGTGATAAAGAGCCGCACGTGCGGTTGGAAGATCGTGATTCCGTCCATGTCGATTGCCTCTCGATCACCCAGCGTGACCGGTCATCGAACTACAAGAACGGCGTGATTTGTTTGCATGATCAACTCGCCTTTCGTTCAAATAGCGGCGCGAAGTTCGCTCGTACCGACCACGCGACGATAAACCACAGGATCGTCGCGACAATCCGCGCAAGAGTAGTCTTGCGCAAATTCGATCACGACCGAAAGGACGAAACGGAGGACCATCACGATATTGCCCTATCTGAGGGCGTGGACGCGATTCGTCTGGAGAGATGATGACGAATGTTGCGGGAAACGGGGACGCTGCGTCACGCCATGGGAGTTCGGCCCAAAGGCGTTCGGACTGCGAAGGGGAGTGACGTGACTTAAAGGATGGCCCCTTGGTTGCTCGAATATTTCAGTGGATGGGAAGCGCGTTTCGAGGGCTCTCCGCGAACCTCAATCTAACGCTTCTGCGGACATTCGTGCGCGTCGTCGATCTCGGCCACGCAACCGATGCCGCGCGCTCCCTGTTTCTCAGCCAATCGGCGGTTTCGATGCAGCTGGCCGCAATATCGCACGCGGTTGGGCTCACCTTGTTGGAGCGGGTTCGTGGCCGGTGGGTACCGACCGCCGCAGGACGGGAACTCTACGAGTGCGCTTGCGAGGTGCTGCAGTCGGTGGAGCGCTTGGAACAGCGCATAACCGATATCGCCTTCAGACAGACGGGTTGCGTGAGGATGGTATGCACGCGCGTTGTCGCGGAGCTGGTCCTCGCTCCTATCCTCGCAGGCTTCCCGCGAAGCCGCCCGGATATCAGGCTCGACGTTTCGCTCGACGGTTGTCGCGAAGTGGAGGCGAAGATATCCCGGCGCGAAGTTGAGGTCGCCTTGACGGCGGAACCGTTCGACGCTGAGCGGTCAAGTACGTATCCCGTGGCCGACGACGAGCTGCTGGCGATCTTCGCCGCCGATCACCCGCTCGCCGCGCGGGCGTCCGTGACGATGGATCAGATCGCGGCTGGGCCAGTTGTCCTCCACGGCATCGGCTCCACGATCTTGGGACTGCTCCGCGAGCGGCTGGGCGACCGTTTTGACGATCTCCACGTGCTCTACGAGCTAAGCAGCAGCGAAGCGGTGATATCCTGCGTGGAGGCCGGCCTTGGCGCCTCCTTCTTACCGGCGCGCGTCGCGAAGCGTGCGACGCGCTGGGCGCGGGTAGTTGCACTTCCGGTGAGCGACGTCGGCCTGCGCCGGAAGATCATCGTTGCAACGCCCGCCGGGGAGACGAGCGCTGCCGCGCAAGCATTCATCGCCTGGCTACGCGCCGCAGCTGATGTCTTGGCCGGCGATTCGTTGGCAAGTCCACAGGAGCAATCGCAAGCGCTGACCACGTAAGTCGCGCGATCGGGCTGCTTGACCTCTCGGTTTGTGTTGTCGTAGCATCGAGAACACAGATGAAGCGTTTTTGGCAAGCCTTCGTGGCCGCCGTACTCTTGGTCGGGCCGCTTTCGATCGCGCCGGCTCGCGCCGACGAGTTGATCATGTTCGAGCAGCAGGGCTGTCCATATTGTGCCGCGTGGGAGCACGATATTGGCCGGATCTATCCCAACACGGACGAGGCCAAGGCGCTGCCCTTGCGCCGCGTCGACATCCATGCTGCACGCCCGCCCGAGCTGCGCACGATCAAGGGCGTGCGCTACACGCCTACGTTCGTCGTGCTTCATTGCGGCCGCGAGGCGCAGCGCATCGTCGGCTACGCAGGTCAGGAACAATTCTGGGAGCTCCTCGATTCCGCGCTGAAGCACCTCGACGCGTGCCCCAAATCCGTCTCCGTCATTGAACTTCACGGTTCATGATGATGGCATCACGCCTCTTGATGGCGTGGTGACGCAAGGCGCGCACCGCGCTTCTTGACACGGTCATCAGATCTTCCTACGATTGCGTAGGAGACGCATTCCATTTCCGACGTGCGTGGTTGCGCGCTCTTTGGAGGAACCGTGACACCGCTCCGGATCTCTATCGCGGTTGTTGTTACATTCGCGTTGCTCTTTGGGTTTGATTCGCGTTCCTTCGCGGCGCCGACGGTTCCGAGTGAGCCCCTCGTTCACTATGTCGTCTCTGACGGCGGCATCGCGCAATCACTCACGGGGGTCGCCGGCGATCCCAGCAAGGGTAAGGCGATCGTGCTCGATCGCAGGCTGGGCAATTGCCTGGCGTGTCATCACATGCCGGTCGATGCGCCTTTCCAAGGTGATCTTGGGCCGGATCTGGCCGGAGTCGGCAAACGGCTCACCATCGCTCAGTTGCGCCTGCGCATCGTCAATCCCAAGCTCATCAACCCGGAGACGATCATGCCGGCGTACTATGCGATCGCGGGTTTCCACGATATCGGGCCACAGTTTCGCGGAAAGCCGATCCTCGCCGCGCAGCAAGTTGAGGATGTCGTCGCCTTCTTGGCTACGCTGAAATGATCTTCAGGAAAGACCATATGCACACGAATTCGAAAGTCGCCCCAACGCTGAGCCGTCGCCAGGTGATAGCGGCTACCGGCGCCGGGACACTCGCGGCTCTGATCGCGAGCCTTTTCCCGATGTCGGCATCGGCCGATCCCGGCGACGTCAAGAAGTGGCTCACGGCATTCAGCCCGGGAACGCCGAAGTCAGGGAAGGTCACGATCGGAGCGCCGGACATCGCCGAAAACGGCAATGTCGTTCCTATCACGCTCACCGTCGATAGTCCGATGACCGAACAGGACTACGTCAAGAGCATCGTTATGGCCGCCGATGGGAATCCTCTGCCGGGTGTGGTGCGCGCGGATCTCTCACCCGCGAACGGCAAGGCCGAAGTGCAGTTTCGCATGCGCCTGGCACAGACGCAAACGGTGACGGCTGTCGCGCTGATGAGCGATGGTTCGCTGTGGACGGCATCAAAGCTCATCAAGGTTACGATCGGTGGTTGCGGAGGCTGAGTCAATTGGCGATTCAAAACGTAGCGTCGCGCCTGCTTGTGCCCAGCATGGCCAAGAAAGGCGACATCATCGAAATCAAGACGATCATCATGCACCCGATGTATTCCGGGTTTACCAAGGACCAAAACGGCAAAACGATCCCGCGCGAGATCATCAACACGTTCACAGTGAGCTATAACGGCAAGCAGGTCTTCAAGATGGAGCTGCAGCCTTCGATCTCATCGAATCCGTTCATCTCGTTCTTCGTCAAGGCCGACCAAAGCGGTTCGTTCGAATTCACTTGGGTCGATGACAACGGCGACGTGTATAAGAACCAGGCGCAAATCACGGTGACGTAACGCCCCCTCGTCGTGTGTGGAGGTCCGGAATGGTTCGCAGAGCGCTCCTCGTCGCGGTCGGTGCTGCAATGATCGTCGCTCTTGCGTGGATCCTTGCGCGGCCCGTCATTTCTGCCCCCGATCCAAGTTTTGCGAAGTACATCGTCGGAGAAGAGAAGTCCGGCTACGTCTATCTCGATTCGCAGACGCGAGCGATGGAAGACGACGACGTCAGCAATCCCGGCTTCCTGTGGGTCGACAAGGGCAAGGCGCTGTGGAACGCAACGGACGGCACCGCGGGAACGTCCTGCGCAGCGTGTCACGGTGCAGCGGAGACGTCGATGAAGGGCGTCGCAGCGACGTATCCCAAGTACGACCGGAAGCTTGGGAAGCTCATCGACCTCGAGCAGCGGATCAATCTCGAGCGAACGCAGCGCATGGGTGCCGCACCCTATGCGTGGGAGTCGGAGCAGCTGCTCGCGCTAACGACGTATGTCAAGCTGCAGTCGCGCGGAATGCCGGTGCACGTAGCAATTGATGGGCCGGCGCATAAGTACTGGCTGGAAGGCAAGAAGTACTACCAGACGCGACGCGGTCAGCTGAATATGTCGTGCGAGCAGTGTCATGTGGAGTACGCGGACCATCTGCTGCGCGCGGATAGGCTAAGCCAAGGCCAAACCAACGGCTTTCCGACCTACCGCTTGAGCTGGCAGGGAATCGGCTCCGTGCAGCGGCGGTTCCAGTCGTGTAACGTGAAGATCCGAGCCAATCCGTTGCCGTATGGCTCAGCGACGTACGTTGCGCTGGAGCTGTACGTGGCCTCTCGCGGCGAGGGACTCCCGATCGAAACCCCTGCGGTTCGCAAGTAACAAAGTGGGATGAGAGTGGATGCTCAGTAGGCGTGACTTCTTGCAGGTGACGGCGGCTACCGTGGCGCTCACGGGTGCCACGGGCACGCTTGCGCGCGCAGCGACGCGGCAGACGATCACGCAGCAAGAGTTGCTGCGCTTCGATGCAGTGGGGCAAGTGACGATCCTGCATTTTGGCGACATCCATGCGCAGCTCGTCCCGCTCTACTTCCGGGAGCCTAGCGTCAACATCGGAGTGGGGCCGGATGCGGGGTTGCCGCCCCACCTCACCGGCGATCACTTTCTGCACGCCTTCAGGATCGCGCCCGGCACCCCGGAGGCCTACGCCTTCACCTGCTCGGACTTTGCGGCGCTCGCACAGAGCTACGGCCGCCTCGGAGGCCTCGACCGCATCGCTACCTTGGTCAAGGCCATTCGCGCCGAGCGCCCCGGAAGGACGCTGCTGCTCGACAGCGGCGATACGTGGCAAGGTTCGTACATCTCGCTCAAGGAGCGCGGGGCCGATATGGTGCGGGCGATGAACGCGCTCGGTGTCGACGCTATGACGGCCCACTGGGACTTCACGTACGGCACGGATCGCGTGAAGGAGTTGGTCAAGCAGTTGAACTTCCCGTTCCTGTGCGGCAACGTGCAGGACAGCACCTGGGGCAACTGGGCGTTCGACGGCACGAAGGTCTTCGAGCGCGGCGGCATACGCATTGCCGTCATCGGACAAGCCTTCCCCTACACACCGATCGCCAATCCAGCGTGGATGATCCCGGAGTGGACCTTCGGCATCCACGAGCGTCACGTGCAGGAGCAGGTCGACAAGGCCCGGGGTGACGGGGCTGACCTGGTGATCCTGCTAAGTCACGACGGCTTCGACGTCGACCGTAAGCTCGCCGGACGAGTGAAGGGTATCGACGTCATCCTCACCGGCCACACGCACGACGCAATTCCGCAGGTGGTGGTAGTGGGCAAGACGCTGCTGGTCGCCTCCGGGTCGCACGGAAAGTTTCTCGCGCGCCTCGATCTGGACGTGAAGAACCGGAGCATCGCGGACTACCGCTTCCGTTTGATTCCCGTCTTCAGCGATGCCATCGAGCCGGATCCCGCGATGAGCGCACTCATCGCCGAGATTCGCCGGCCTTACCAGGCGGAGCTCGCCCGCGTCCTGGGGCGCACGGAGACCATGCTCTACCGGCGCGGCAACTTCAACGGCACTTTCGACGATCTGATCTGCGACGCGTTGCTTGCCGAGCGCGACGCAGAGATCGCACTCTCACCGGGGTTCCGCTGGGGGCCGACGCTCTTGGCCGGCCAGGAGATTCGTGTCGAGGATCTGTACGGGCAGACTGCCATCACGTATCCCGCAGCCTATCGCCAGCTGATGACCGGCGCCGCGCTCAAGGCAGCGATGGAAGACATCGCCGACAACCTCTTCAACCCGGATCCGTATTATCAGCAGGGTGGAGATATGGTGCGTGTGGGCGGCCTCTCGTATACGATCGACGTCTCCAAGCCCATGGGCCGTCGCATCTCCGACATGACGCTGCTGCGAACCGGCGAGAAGATCGATCCATCGAAGAGCTACATAGTGGCCGGCTGGGCATCGGTGGCTCAAGGCACTGAAGGGCCCCCAATCTTCGACGTCGTTCAACGGTACATCGAGACTCGGAAGACGGTCAAGATACCCCACCGGCAGTTGGTCAGCGTAAAGGGTGCCGATCCGCGCGGCATCGTCGCGTCCTAACCGCTGCCGTTTCTCGGAGCATTTGGAGATCGAGCGTGAAACGGACTTCGCAATCAAGGGATGATCTCAACGCTTCTCGCGTGGCGCGTCGCGACTTTCTACACGCGGGGGTCTCGCTTGCCGGAGGGCTGCTGCTGGCCGGCGCAGCGGGCACCGGCCAGGCGGCTGCGGCGCAGGCGAGCGATTTGCCGCCCAACGTGCCGACATGGATGAAGACGCTCGGTGCCGGTGTCGATGCCGCGCCTTACGGCACTCCCTCGAAGTATGAGAGGGACGTCATTCGGCGTAACGTACCGTTTCTCACCGAGACGACCGAGTCGTCCGTGAGCTTTACGCCGTTGCAGGACTTGGACGGAATCATCACGCCCAGCGGGCTTTGCTTCGTGCGCGATCACGGCGGCACGCCGACGATCGACCCGGTTCGGCATCGGCTGATGATCCATGGCATGGTCGACCGGCCAATCATATACACCATGGCCGACCTCATGCGCTTCCCCTCGGAGAGCCACATCTACTTCCTGGAGTGCGCGGCAAATGGCGGCATGGACTGGAAAGGCGCGCAGATGCAAGGCGTGCAGTTCACACACGGCATGGTGCATTGTTGCGAGTGGACGGGCGTCAAGCTCTCGGTCCTGATGAATGAAGTCGGCGTCTCCTCCAAAGCGATGTGGATGCTTGCCGAAGGCGCAGACGCCGCTGCGATGACGCGAAGCATCCCGATCGAGAAAGCGGCGGACGACGTGCTGGTCGCATGGTCTCAGAACGGAGAGCGTTTGCGGCCGGAGAACGGCTATCCGTTGCGCCTGATCGTCCCGGGATGGCAGGGCAACATGAACGTCAAGTGGCTGCGACGGCTAAAGTTCGCCGAAGACCCCTGGGAGACGCGCGAAGAGACTTCCAAGTACACCGAGCTGATGGCCGACGGAAAGGCGCTCCAGTTCACTTGGGCCATGCAAGCCAAGTCGGTGATCACGCATCCGTGCCCCGAGAAGCCGATGCCGGGGAAGGGTTTTTGCGAGGTCTCGGGGCTGGCCTGGTCCGGGCTCGGCAAGATCAAACGCGTCGACGTCTCCTTCGACGGCGGCGTGAACTGGAAAACGGCAACGCTGCAGGAGCCGGTGCTGCCGAAGAGCTTGACGCGCTTTCGCATCCCTTGGGAATGGACCGGAGAGGTCGCGTATCTCCAGAGCCGCGCGATCGACGAAACCGGGTACGTTCAGCCGACGATCACGCAACTGCGCAGCGCGTGGGGATCGAACGCAATCTACCACAACAACGCGATCCAGACGTGGCGCGTCAACGCAAACGGGACGGTAGACAATGTCGAAGTCGCTTAACATCGCCGCAGTGGTGGGGGTGCTTGCGTTGCTGGTCGGTACGACGATCGCGGATGCCGGCCAGCGGTATGGCTTTGGGCAGCCGGCAACCACGGCCGAGATCGCCGGATGGGACATCGACGTGAACGGCTTGACGGGGGCCGGCTTACCGCCCGGGAGCGGCTCGGTGGCGCAAGGGCAGAAGATCTTCGAAGCCAAATGCGCCGCCTGCCACGGCGTTTTCGGCGAAGGCGCCGGGCGTTATCCGGTGCTCGCCGGGGGTCAGGGATCGCTGACGGCAGATCGTCCGGTGAAGACCGTCGGCAGCTACTGGCCGTATGCGCCCACGCTGTTCGACTACATTCGCCGCGCGATGCCCTTCACGGCGCCCCAAACGCTCAGCAACGACGAAGTTTACGCGGTCGTCGCATACATTCTCAACCTCAACAATATCGTGCCGAGCGATGCCGTGCTCGACGCGAAATCACTAGCGGCGATCAAGATGCCCAACCGCGACGGCTTTGTCGCAAGCACGTGGGAGCATGATTCGCGCCCGAACCTACATACCGTGGCATGCATGAGCGATTGCAAACCGGTCCCGGTCAACGTGATCAGCGATCTCGTGAGCCTGCGCGTGACCCCCTCGGAGACAGAGCGCGGCAACGCCGGATCAACGGTCGAGCTGGAGACATCCTCGTCCGCGGCGCCTCCGGCAGCTTCCGTTCAGGCGTCGGCTACGAAGCCGGTGTCGTTCGCACAGGTGCGCCACATCATCGCCCAGCGTTGCGCGGTCTGTCATGCGGAGAAGCCCACGCAGCCGGGGTTCGCCTCGGCTCCCATGGGGGTGATGCTCGATACGCCGCAGCGTATCCAAGCCGTTGCTGCGCAAATCGAGGCTCAAGCAGTCAAGAGCCAGGCGATGCCTCTCGGCAACGTCACGCACATGACGCAACAAGAGCGTGCCCTCATGGGTGCGTGGATTGCCGCCGGAGCGAAGACGGAATGATGCAACAGTTGCGATGAACGCACTCATCGTCACGTACCCCGGGGCAATCCTCGCGGGCGTCCTATCGTTTGCCTCACCATGCATTCTCCCATTGGTGCCGGCCTATCTCTCGTTCCTCGGCGGGGCGAGCTTGGAGACGATCGCGAGCGAGAGGCCGGATCCCGCGGTCACCGGGAGCGTGCTGACGTCGGCGCTCTGCTTCGTGGCCGGATTCGTGGCGGTCTTCGTCGTGCTCGGAGCGTCGGCAACGCTGTTTGGTCGCGTTCTGGCGGAGCATCTCGACCTCTGGGCCAAGGCCGCCGGCGTCCTCGTGATACTCTTCGGCCTGCATTACGCCGGCCTGCTGCGTCTGCGCTTTCTCAACTACGAGCTACGGTTCCACCCCGCCAAACAAAGAGCAGGCGCTCTCGGAGCTTTTGCCATCGGACTCTCGTTTGGGTTCGGCTGGACGCCTTGCGTCGGGCCGGTGCTTGCGACGATTCTTGCGCTGGCGAGCCAACAGCCCTCGATCCGGCAAGGCGTGGCCTTGTTGATCTGTTACGGAGCGGGGCTCGGGATCCCGTTCCTTGCGGCAGCCGCCGCGATTCGTCCGTTCCTGCGCTTGGTGGGCCGTGCGCGCCGCCATATGCGGTGGGTTGAGCTGGCACTGGGATCGATGATGATCTTCACCGGGGTACTCATCCTCGCCGGGTCGGTGGCTGACGTGAGCGGATGGCTCATGCGCACGTTCCCGGCCCTCTCTCGCATCGGATAGGACAGCGACAGATGAGAATCGTCGTGATGTTGGCAATCCTCGTCTTGGCGAGCGTCGCGCCGGCCTCTGCCGACCAGGCGTTCTTCGGAACGGCCGCCTCCGGCGGACCATACTTCTCGGACCCACAGCCGTCGTTCGACCACCCGCGCAAGATCGTCTTGAGCCTCTCCGAACGCGATCCGGTGCGCGTCAACGAAGTCATCTCCAACATTGGGAATATCCAGAGATTCTACGGGGCGGACAACGTCCGCATCGCGCTTGTGGCGTATGGACCTGGTATCCACGCCGTGCTGAGAGACGACTCGACCGTTTCGGAGCGGATCAAGGGATTGCTCGCGATCGGGGTTCACATTCTTGCCTGCAAGCAGACATTGGATACGATCCATCGCACGCCGGATGACCTCATCAAGGGCGTCGAGATCGTGCCGAACGGTCTTCCCGAACTGGTTGAGCTGCAAGTTCGTGGATGGGTTTACGTTCGCCCCTAAATCCGCGCAATCGACGGTTGCGCACCGTCATACTCCGGTTCTTCTTGATGAAAGGTAAAACGTGAAGAGAGTGATCGAGGCCCTTGGATCCTGGCGGTTGATCGTCGTCATGATCTTCCTGCTGGTTGCAGGCTCGTCCGCCGGAGCTGCGACGAATGTGCACCGGCTTGCCATTCAGGTGAGCGAGAACGATCCCGGGAAGATGAATTTGGCGCTGAACAACGCCGCCAACGTGTCGAGTTATTACAGCGGCCTAGGCCAGGACGTCGAAGTGGAGATCGTCGCATTCGGTCCTGGACTGAACATGCTGCGCGCAGACATGTCGCCCGTGAAAGCGCGCCTCAAGCAGTTCGCGGAGGGGATGCCGAACGTGAAGTTCGATGCCTGCAACAACACGCTGCAAGCAATGGAGAAACAGGAGGGCAAGAAGATCGACATTGTGCCTGAGGCGCATCTCGTGCCGTCCGGCGTCGTGCGCATCATGACGCTCGAGGAGCAAGGCTGGAGTTACATTCGTCCGTAGAGCTGAGCCCCGGCGGGGGGTCACTCCAATCCCAGCTTAATCGTCCGGTTCCGGACTCCGTGAAGCTTATTGGCATCAGCGATTTGCCGAGAAACGCCGCGAGGGCGAATACTTCGAGCTAACTCCCAAGGACGTAGCCGCCTTCAGGCGCCGCAAGAACTTCATGTGAGGCTCTTATGGGCAGCCCTCATGTTTTATGGGCAACGGCACGTTAATGGGCAAAGCCGGTCGAGGCCAATTCTGCCGTCGAATCCAGCGCGTGGGTGAGATCAGCGATCAAGTCGTCGACGTCCTCGATTCCCACGGAGAGACGCAGCAGCGAGTCGGTGATCCCGCGACGCTCGCGCTCTTCCTTGGGGATCGAGCCGTGCGTCATGCGCGCGGGGTGGTTGATGAGCGACTCCACGCCGCCCAGCGATTCGGCCAAGCTGAATAGCTTCAAGCTGCGTGCGAATGCCATGGCGCGGTCCACCGGACCGGCGGGAACGACGGAAACCATCCCGCCGAAGCCGCTCATCTGGCGCTTCGCCAGCGCGTGCTGCGGATGGCTCTCCAGGCCAGGGTAGTAGACTTTCGCGACGTCGTCGCGTCCGGCGAGGAAGCGCGCGATGGCCAGCGCGTTCTTCTCGTGCTCGCGCATGCGTAGCGCCAACGTCTTCGCGCCGCGCATGGTGAGATAGGCGTCGAACGGCCCGGGCACGGCGCCCACGGCGTTCTGATGGAATTTGATCCGCTGCGCGATCTCGGGATCGTTGGTGATGACGGCTCCGCCGACCACGTCGCTGTGGCCGCCGATGTACTTCGTGGTCGAATGCACCACGATCTCGGCGCCGAGCGCCAGCGGCCGCTGAAAGTACGGCGTGGCGAAGGTGTTGTCAACGGCGAGCATCACGCCCGCCGGCTTGAGCGCGGCGACGGCGGCGATGTCGACGAGGTTGAGCAGCGGATTGGTCGGCGTCTCGAGCCAAATCAGCTTGGTGTTCGGACGCAGCGCCCGGCGCACGTTCTCGGGATCGCTCGCGTCGACGTACGTGAAGTCGATCCCGTAGCGCTCGTACACCTTCGAGAAGAGGCGATACGTCCCGCCGTAGAGATCCTCGTTCACCACCACGTGATCACCGGCGGAGAGCAGATTCATCACCGTGTTGGTGGCGCCCATCCCGCTGGAGAACGCGCTGCAGAAGGCCCCGTCCTCCAGCGCGGCGAGCTGCTTCTCCAGCGCCAGACGCGTGGGGTTGACGGTGCGGCTGTAGTCGAAGCCCTTGTGGACGCCGACCGCCTCCTGCGTGTACGTGGAGGTAGCATAGATCGGCACGATGGTGGCGCCGGTCGCCGGGTCGGCTTCTTGGCCGGTGTGAATCGCTCGGGTCGAAAACTTCATGCTCGCTGATTGTCGATGTCCCGGACCTTTTCTTGCCGGCCCCTCTAGACATCGAGCGCCAAAAATTGTATACAGTATCCATTATGGCCTTGCGGGCCGTCGATCCGACCTCCACCTATGACGCCGTGGTGGACACGTTGCGCAACGCGATCGTGTCGGGCAGCTTGCCGGCCGGCGAACGGTTGGTCCAAGAAGAGTTGGCGGAGCAATTGGGGGCCAGCCGCATCCCGGTTCGCGAAGCGCTCCGCACGCTGGAGGCCGAAGGGCTGGTCCGCTTCGAGCGCAATCGCGGGGCGGTGGTCGTTCCGCTGGTCGCGGCGGACGCCACGAATCTCTACCGCGTCCGCGCGGCGTTGGAGGACGTCGCCGTTCAGCAAGCCGCCGAGAAGCGGGCGCCCGATCTGTCTGCGCCGCTGCGGGATGAAGCGCGCGCGGCGGCGGAGCGGGGCGATTTGCCGACCCTCATCCGTCTGGACCGCGCGTTCCATGAATCGATCGGTCGGGCCAGCGCCAACCCCTACCTTCGGCGCATTCAGGCGCTGTATTGGAGTCAGATCGAGCGCGTGATGCACGAGTACCTGCGCCTCGAGCGCTATCCCGAACACGTGTGGGAAGAGCATCACGCCATCGCGCGCGCCATCGAGGCGGGGCGCGCGGCGGAAGCGCGCCGGTGCATGCGCCGGCACCTTGCCGCGAGTCTCTCGGCCGTAGTCGGACACCTGGAAGAGGAGCACAAGCAACGATGAACGAGCGCGAACGCATCGCTACTGAACGCGCCGCGTGGGAGAACGAGGACGTCGCCGCATTCGCGCGGCGACGGCCGGAGCGCCGCGAACGGTTTCACACCTTCAGCGGCGAGGAGCTGGAGCGCCTCTACACGCCGGCGGACGTCGAGATCGACTACTCGCGCGATCTCGGCTATCCCGGGCGCTATCCCTTCACGCGCGGCCCCTATCCCACGATGTATCGCGCCCAGCCGTGGACGATGCGGCAGATCGCCGGCTACGGCACGGCCGCGGACACGAACGAGCGCTTCCGTTTCTTGATCGCGCAGGGGCAGACGGGTCTTTCCGTCGACTTCGACATGCCCACGCTCATGGGGTACGACTCCGACGACCCGCGCAGCGAAGGCGAAGTGGGACGCGAAGGCGTCGCCATCGACACGCTCGACGATTTGGACGAGCTCTTCCGCGGCATCGAGCTCGACAAGATCAGCGTCTCGATGACGATCAACCCCACGGCGTGGATCCTCCTCGCCATGTACGTCGCGCTGGCTCAGGAACGCGGCATTCCGCTCGACCGCCTGTCCGGCACCGTTCAGAACGACATCATCAAGGAGTACGTCGCGCAGAAAGAGTGGATCTATCCGCCGCGGCCGGCGATGCGCATCGTGCGCGACACGATCCTGTACTCCACCAAGCACATGCCGCACTACAATCCCGTCAACGTCAGCGGCTATCACATTCGCGAGGCGGGCGCCACGGCGGCCCAAGAAGTGGCCTTCACGCTGGCCGCCGGCAAGGCGTACGTCGAGGAAGTGATCGCGGCCGGCGGCAACGTCGACGACTTCGCGCCGCGTCTCTCATTTTTCTTCGTGTCGCAGATCGACTTCTTGGAGGAAGTCGCGAAGTTTCGTGCCGCGCGCCGCATTTGGGCACGCACGATGAAGGAGAAGTACGGCGCGAAGAAGGCGGAGTCGATGCGCCTGCGCTTCCACTGTCAGACGGCCGGAGCGTCGTGCACGGCGCGCGAGCCGCTCAACAACATCGTGCGCACGACGATCGAGGCGCTGGCCGCCGTGCTCGGGGGCGCGCAGTCGCTTCACACGAACGGATACGACGAGGCCCTTTCGATCCCGTCGGAGACGGCCATGAAGATCGCGCTGCGCACGCAGCAGATCATCCTCGAGGAGTCCGGCGTGGCGGGGACGATCGATCCGCTCGGCGGCTCGTACGCGGTCGAAGCGCTGACCAATCGCATCGAGCAGCGCGTCAATGAGTACTTCGAGCAGATCGATGAGCGCGGCGGAACGATCGCCTGCGTGGAACAAGGCTGGCTCCAACAGGAGATCGCCGATGCCGCGTTCGACCTCGCGCGCAAGAAGGACGCGCATGAGTTCGAATTCGTCGGCGTTACCAAGTACCGCGACGAGAACGGCAAGATGCCGTCCCTCGACCTGCATGCGATCGACCCGGCTTGGGAGCGCAACCAGATCGAGCGCCTGCGCCGCACCAAGGCCGAGCGCGACCAGAGCGCCGTCGCCGCCGCGCTGGAGCGGCTGGTGCGCGCCGCGAAGGACGAGCGCGAGAATCTGATGCCCTATACCATCGATGCCGTGAAGGCACGCGCGACCGGCGGAGAGATCGTGAACGCGCTGGTGCCGCTCTTCGGCCGCTACAAGGAGCTTGCGATCTTCTGATGATGAGTATGCCGACGCAAACGTTCCGCATCGTCGTTGCCAAGCCGGGCCTCGACGGCCACGATCGCGGGGCCAAGATCGTCGCGCGGGCGCTGCGCGACGCGGGCATGGAGGTCATCTACACGGGCCTTCATCAAACCCCCGAGGAGATCGTCGAGACGGCGATCCAGGAAGACGCCGACGTCATCGGCGTCTCCATCCTCTCCGGCGCGCACATGACCGTCTTCCCGAAGATCTTCGCCCTGCTGCGCGAGCGCGGCGCGGATGACATCGTGGTCATCGCGGGCGGCGTGATCCAAGCCGAAGACGTGCCCAAGCTTCAGGAGATGGGCGTGGCCGCCGTCTACGACGCGGAGCAGCCGCTGCAAGCGCTCGTGGATGCCGTGACGCAGCATGCCACCGAACGGCGCGCGCGGCTGGGACTGTAATGATCGAGGCGATCACCTGGCCGCCGCGCTATGACGCGTCGTATCGTCCCGCGGCCGACGAGCCCTACTGGAACCGGCGGTTGGAGACGATGGATCCGGACGAGCGCAACCGGCTGATCCTCGCCAAGTTGAAAGCGCAGATCGCCTGGTGTTGGGAGCGCTCGCCGTTCTATCGCGAGAAGTGGCAGGCCGTGGGCTTCGAGCCGGGTGACCTGCGCACGCTGGAGGACTTCTCCCGCCTTCCCGTGCTTCGCAAGCACGAATTGCGCGAGGAGCAGGCGGCGCATCCGCCGTTCGGACGCTACACGTGCGACGATCCCTCGACGTGGGCCCGCATCCACGGGACGAGCGGCACGACGGGAAAGCCCACCGGCTTCGTGATCTCGCGCGACGACTGGGCCCGCATCGCGGAGGCGCAAGCGCGCGTCATGTGGGCGATGGGCTTCCGTCCCACAGACACGCTCTTCGTCGCTTCCCTGTTCTCACTTTACATGGGCTCGTGGGGCGCGCTCGCGGGCGGGGAGCGCTTGGGCATGGCCTGCTTCCCGTTCGGCGCCGGTATTCCGGGCATGACAAAACAGGCGCTGACGTGGCTGCGCGAAGTTAAGCCCAGCGGATTCTACGGCACGCCGTCGTATGCGCTGCGTTTGGCGGAGGTCGCCGTGCAAGAAGGCATCGATCCGCGCTCGTTGGGGCTGGGCAAGATGTTCTTCTCCGGCGAGCCCGGCGCGGGGATCCCTTCCGTGAAGGCGCAGCTGGAAGAGACGTTCGGCGCGAAGGTCTTCGACAGCGGCTCCACGGCCGAGATGACGCCGTGGATCACCGACGGCGAGTGCAGCGAGCGGCGCGGCATGCACCTCTGGCAAGACATCGTCTACGCCGAAGTCTGCGATCCGCAGACGTTTCGTCCCGTGCCGTACGGCGCGGAAGGCACGCCGGTCTACACGCATCTCGAGCGCACCTCGATGCCGATGGTCCGCTTCGCCGCCGGCGACCTCACCACGTGGACGGATGAGCCTTGCCCATGCGGGCGCACCTATCCGCGGCTGCCGCGCGGCATCTACGGGCGCATCGACGACCAGTTGACGATTCGTGGAGAGAACGTCTTTCCGTCGTCGATCGAAGAAGTGCTGCGCAACGAGGGCTACCACGACGAGTATCGCATCGTCGTCACGCGCGAGGGCTCGTTGGACGAACTCACCGTGCGCGTCGAAGCGCCCGAGCGGGACCGCGACCGGACGCGCTTGAGCGATGCGCTGCGGCGCGTGGTCGGCTTGCGCTGCGAAGTGGAGTTCGTCGACGTCGGCAGTCTTCCGCGCAGCGAGCTCAAGAGCCGGCGCGTCGACGACCTCCGTCCCAAGGCCTAGCGAGGGGCGGCGCTAGCGCCGCCCCTCGCCGAGAAACGCGATGATGTCGTGGCGCGCGATGACGCCGATGGGCTTCTCCGTGGACAGCACCACGACGGCCGTGTTCGCCAGCGCGAGCAGCTTGTAGGCGCGATCGATCTCGGCCGACTCGTCGAGCGTGGGGAAGGGGCTGCCCATCACTTGCGAGACGGGAACGTGCACGAGGTCGGCGTTGGCGAAGACCTGCTGCATCACGGCGACGTCGTTGATCGAGCCGACCATCTTCCCGTTCTCCATCACGGGCAGCTGCGAGATCTCGTATCGCTCGAGCAGCTGCATCGCCTCGCGCACGGAGGCGTTGGCGTCCACCGTGATGAGCGGCGGCAGAGGCTGCTTCGAGCGCAGCACGTCACCCACCGTGGTCGTGCGCTTGGTGTCCTTGAGGAATCCCTGCTGGATCATCCACTCGTCGTTGAAGATCTTCGACATGTAGCCCCGCCCCGAGTCGGGGAAGAGCACGACGACGACGTCGTCGGGACCGAGCCGGTGCGCCAGTCGTTGCGCGGCCACGGCCGCCGTTCCCGAGGAGCCGCCCACCAGCAGGCCTTCCTCGCGCGCGATGCGGCGAGCCATGAGGAACGACTCTTTGTCCGTCACGCGCACGATCTCGTCGATGACGCGCATGTCGACGGTCTCCGGAAGATACGACATGCCGATGCCTTCGACGTAGTACGACTTCGGAATGTCGCCGGAGTAAATCGATCCTTCGGGATCGGCGCCGATGACTTGGATCTTGGGGTTGCGTTCCTTCAGGTAGCGTGCCGTTCCGCTGATCGTGCCGCCCGTGCCGATGCCGGCCACGAAGTGGGTGATCCTCCCGGCCGTGTCGTCCCAGATCTCCGGCCCCGTCGTGCGATAGTGCGCTTCGGGGTTGACATGATTGTGGAATTGGTTGGGCTGAAACGCGCCGGGGATCTCGGCGGCGAGGCGATTGGCGACGCCGTAGTACGACTCAGGCGAGTCCGGCGAGACGTTGGTCGGGGTCACGACGACCTCGGCGCCGTACGCGCGCAGCGTGTCGACTTTCTCGCGCGACATCTTGTCCGGCATCACGAGGATGCACCGGTAGCCTTTGATGGCGGCCGCCATGGCCAGCCCCGTGCCCGTGTTGCCGGAGGTCGGCTCGACGATCGTGCCGCCGGGTTTGAGCTTTCCCGTGCGCTCCGCCTCCTCGAGCATCGCCACAGCGGGGCGGTCCTTGACGCTGCCGCCGGGGTTGACGTACTCAAGCTTGGCCAGCACGAGCGGCGCGGCGCCGTCCATCACTTTGTTGAGACGAATGAGCGGCGTGCGCCCGATCACGCCGAGGGCGTTCTCGAAGTATCGCATGCCGCTTACGGTAGACGTCGGCGAGGTCATCGACATGGCGCCGTCCTTCGCCGAAGAGGCGCGGCGCAACCTTTGGCTCGCCGTCGACAGTCCCTGGGGCCAGGAGGTTGCGAACGTATGGCACTCGATCTACTGACGGCCTTTCCACGCAGCGGCCGGGAGCGCGTGGGCAACTACGTCTGGCTCGGTCGGATGGCAGACAAGGCGCGCGCCGCGCTCGCTGGCACCATCGGTGAATACATCTATCCTTGTCCGATGGATCGCGGCTTCTTGGAACGCCTCGGGGTGGCGCCGGACGAGTTCACGGCGCTGGTGGCGTCCGGCTTGGACGATGCCGCCCTTGCCGCGGCGCTCGATACGCGCACGACGCCGGAGCGGCGCGAGGCGGCCAATCGCTGGATTCTCGAAGAGAAAGCGGAGAGTCTGGCGCGTCAAGACGCCGAGGAAGGGCGTTAGCTCGACGGGAATGGTGGCCCCATGCGCGCTTTGCGGCTCGTTTTGCGGCCCATTTTGCGGCTTGTCGGGGTCACCGCTCTCCTGTGTGCTGCGTTCGCCACGCTTATAGCCTGCGGGAGCAACAGCATCCCGCCCACGGTGAACTATGCGACCCTGACCTTCACCGTGACGGATGCGGCGACCGGTGCTCCGATCGCCGGTGCAACGGTCATCGTCAACACCGTCTTGAGCGCCACCACGAATAGCAGCGGCGTCGCGTCGATCTATCCGGTGCCGCCGGGGGCCTACGACTACACCGTCAGCGCACCCGGATACCAGACGGTGAACGGCCCGCCGAACGCGACGGCGCCACCGGGCACGACGCAACCGGTCGCCGTTGCCCTTCATCACTAGGAATCTGCGGACAGGTGCGCGTCGTCGCCGCCCCGGACAAATTCAAGGGCTCGTTGAGCGCGGCCGCGCTGGCGCGCGCCATCGAGCGCGGCTGGCGCAGCGTGCGCGGCGAGTGGGACGAGATCGCGCTCTGCCCGATGGCCGACGGCGGCGAAGGCACCGTGGCCGCATTCATCGACGCCGGGTTCGAGGCCGTGAGGCGCACGGTGCGCGGTCCGCTCGGCGCGCCGGTGGAGGCGGCGTATGCGTTCGACGGCACGACGGCCGTCATCGAGATGGCTGCCGCGAGCGGCCTCGCGTTGCTGCGCGACGATGAGCGCGACGTCGCCCGGGCGACGACGTACGGCACGGGAGAGCTTATCGCCGACGCGCTGACGCGCGGCGCGCGCCGCATCGTGGTCGGCATCGGAGGCTCCGCGACCAACGACGGCGGCGCCGGCTGCGCGCAAGCCTTGGGCGTGCGTTTCTTGGACGCCGAAGGCCACGAGCTGGAGCCCGGCGGCCTCGCTTTGAAGCATCTGGCGAAGATCGACGTGTCCGGGCTTGACGCGCGCTTGCGCTCGCACGATGTGCGCATCGAGATCGCTTGCGACGTCGACAATCCTCTGACGGGTCCGCGCGGCGCCGCCGCCGTCTACGGCCCGCAGAAAGGCGCCGACGCTGCGATGGTCTTGGCGTTGGATGCCGCGCTGCGTCATCTCGCCGAGATCGTGAGGCGCGATTTGGGCGTCGACGATGCGCGGACGCCGGGCGCCGGCGCGGCAGGCGGGCTCGGCTACGGCTTGATGTCGTTTCTCGGCGGCGTGCCGCGCCCCGGCGTCGAGCTGGTCGCCGAGTTGCGTGGTCTCGAACGGCTTCTCGACGGCGCCGACCTCTGCATCACGGGAGAAGGGCGCATCGACGAGCAGACGCTGATGGGGAAGACGGTGAGCGGCGTCGCGAAGTTGGCGCTGCGGCACGGCGTGAGGACGGTCGCGATCGCGGCGGTGGTCGAGCGCGAGGATCTCCTGTGGCCGCTCCACGTCGCCGTTCTGCCCATCGCGGATCGGCCGCTCGACGCGGCGGCGTCGATTCGAGACGCGGGAGCGCTGGTGGAGCGAACGGCGGCGCGCCTGGCGCGTTTGATCGCGCTATTCGGCGATCGCTGAGGCCGTGGGGGCGCTGGGCGCCGCTGGACGGGGCACCTCGCTCAACCCATGCGCCTCGGCCACCGTCGCCATGATCGTCTGCGCGAGGCGATCGGAGTCGTGGCGCACGGCCTGCTCCTCCGAGATAACGCTGGCGACGATCGGCGTGAATCCCAGCGCGCGCAACGCGTCCACGGCCGGCTCCACGGGTTCCTGGCCTTCGGCGGCGTAGCGCTCGCGCAAGCGGTGCGGCGGCGTATCGTTCACGATCACGTAGTCGTAGAGGCGCTCGCCCACCAGCGCGTTAATCGCCTGAACGTGATCGGCCGCGCTATATCCGTGCGTCTCGCCGGGCTGGGTCATCACGTTGCAGACGTAGATGCGCACGGCCTTCGATCGCGCGATCTCGTCCGCGATGCCGTCGACCAAGAGATTCGGCATGATGGACGTGTAGAGGCTGCCGGGACCCAGAATGATGACGTCGGCCTCGCGGATCGCTTGAATGACTTCGTGGAGCGGCTCGCAGTGGCGCGGGTCGAGGAAGACGCGCGAGATGCGTTTGGTCGACTGCGAGATCTTCGTCTCGCCTTCGACGATGGTGCCGTCTTCGAGCTCGGCGCAAAGCCGCGCCGCCGAGAGCGTCGAAGGGAGAACGCGGCCGCGAATCGCCAAGACGCGGCTCGACTCCCGAATGGCGATGTCGAACCCGCCGGTAACAGCCGTCAGAGCGGCGAGGAGCAGATTCCCGAAGGAGTGCCCGGCGAGGCCGTCGCCCTCGCTGAAGCGATACTGAAAGAGCTCGGTGATCAGACGTTCGGAGTCCGCGAGCGCGACCAGACAGTTGCGAATATCGCCCGGCGGCAGCACGCCCAGCTCGCGCTGGAGACGCCCGGAGCTTCCACCGTCATCGCTCACGGTGACGACGGCCGTGATGTTGGTCGTGTAGTGCTTCAGGCCGCGCAACAGCGTGGAGAGTCCCGTGCCGCCACCGATCGCGACGATCTTCGCGCCTTTGGTCAGTTGCCGGCGCTCGACGAGGATCTCGAGAATGTGATCCTTACGGTTAGGCGTGATGACGGCAACGATCGATCGGAACCATGCGCGGATTCCCACCACGACGAAGACGAGTCCGACGATCATGAAGATCCAATCGATCCAGCCCAGCGGGATGTGACCGAGCGCAATCTGGTCGATCGTCTGGTTGATATGGAAATCGGCGCCTTCCGCCGCGAGAAAGCGCGTGACGCCGTCGAGCAAGAGCGCGCCGCCGACGATTGCCAAGAGCAGCCAACGCTTGACGTTCAAGCCGGGTAGGAACCACTTGTACAGTTTGTACAGATTGCCGGTGCGCTCGATCATTCTTGCGTGTCACGGAAGTGGAGCGTCACATCGATCCCCGTATGACGCTCCTGGAGGTGTGCGGCCAGACGGCGCGCGATGAAGATGCTCCGATGCCGGCCGCCCGTGCAGCCGATGGCGATCGTCAACCGGCTCTTTCCTTCCTCGACGAACTGGGGGATCAGGAAATCGACGAAGCGGAAGAGCTCCCTGAGGTAAGCCGCTGTGAGCGGCATGGCTTCCAGATATTGCTCGACGGCGACGTCGGCTCCCGTGAGGGGCTTGAGCTCCGGCACGTAATTCGGATTGGGCAGGAAGCGAACGTCGAAGACGAGGTCGGCATCGAGCGGAACGCCGTTCTTGAAACCGAAGGCCACCACGCTGGTGTGCATTTGCGGCGCGTCGCTGTGCGCGCCGAAGGTCTGAACGACGCGTTCCTTGAGCTGCGAGAGCGTCATGGCGGACGTGTCCCACACGTAATCGGCGCGCTCTTTGAACGGCGCGAGCTGGGCGCGCTCCGCCGCGATCGCGTCCATGAGACGACCGCCGCGATCGAGCGGATGTTTGCGCCGCGTCTCGCTGAAACGGCGCACCAACGCTTGGTCGGACGATTCGAGGAAGAGAACCTCGTAGGCGATTTCCGCCTCGTTCAACGCGGAGAGCGCATCGCCGGCTTCGCCGAAGACGGCCTCCGCACGCACGTCGAGCATGAGGGCGACACGCTGCGTGCGCGTGCCCGCTTGGTCGACGAGCTCGACGAACTTCGCGATCAGTGACGGCGGCAAGTTGTCGACGCAGAAGAAGCCCAGGTCCTCGAAGCACTTCATCGTCTGGCTTTTCCCGGCGCCCGAGAGCCCTGTGACGATGACGAAGCGCGACGTACCCGCATGGGGACGAGGAGCTCCACCGCTTGGACGAAGGTCGGGCATCATTTGGCTTGAAGTTCCTTACTATCTACCCGGAGGTTGCGAGATGCGACTCTTTACGCTAGAGGAAGCGAAGGCATTGCTCCCACGAATCCGCCCGCTAGTCGACGAGCTGTGGGAAAAACGTCGCGAGCTCGCGATCGCGCAACTCGAATACGAGATGCGGGCCGTGCCCCGAGGCCACGCGGCGGGGATCGGGGAGCGCAAGGACGAGATCATTCGGCTCATCGAGCGCATCGAGCACTTCGGTTGCGTCGTCAAAGATGTGGATCTCGGCCTCATCGATTTCCCCAGCACCCGCGGCGGACGAACGGTCTACCTGTGTTGGCGAGCCGGCGAGCCGGAGATCGCCTTCTGGCACGACCTCGACGCGGGCTTCTCCGGACGCAAACCGTTAGCGTAGTTCGTCGCGCGCCTGCCGCTTCCGCTTGAGAAACGACAGGGCAGCCGCTCGATCGGCTGCCCTGTGTTTCGATCCGATGCGGGTTACTTGACCGGGATGAAGTCTTCCGCCAAGCCCTGGAGGCGCACGTCGCCGAACTCGACGGTGTAGGCGCCGTTCTCTTCACCGGTGACCTCGCCGATCTCGGGAACGTTGGCCAGTTCCGGAACCTTGGAGCGAATGGCATCGGGAATGCGGACCTTGTCGCCGACGCTCAATTTCGGCTGTTCCGCCAGCTTGTTAAGATCGCCGAGCAGCAATTCGAGCGGGATGCCGTAGTCCTCCGCGACCTGCCCGATCTTGTGTGTTTCCGAAATGGCGCAGTGCGAACAACCGCCCAAGTGGTAGCGGGCGAACACGCGGCGGGCGCCGGCATGGACCTTGAAGGCCTGCTCGACGGTCATCTCAGGGGTAAACAGGGTAGCTGACACGGGTTGGAACCTCTTCTCCACGGGACTCTTGCGGGAAGCTCTTCGCCCCGCGCTATTTTACCATAGGACGCGCTTCCTCGCCCGCGGGTTGCGCGAGAAGGAGAAGTGCATGCCTGTAAGCCGGGTTCTGTACCGACCGAAGTCGGCGGCCACCATCTCTCTGCGACGGCCGTCACCGGCCGCCTGATGCGACGTGGGCAGAACGGGCGGGCAACCCGGGCCCTCTGGAGGGCCAAATCTGCCGGTCTTGCTTCGGGTGGGGTTTACCCGCAGGGCTCCTCTCGGATCCCGCCGTGAGCTCTTACCTCACGATTTCACCCTTACCCGCGACGCACGCGGGCGGTATGTTTCTGTGGCACTTTCCTTCGAGTTACCTCGACAGGACGTTATCCTGCACCCTGCCCTGTGAAGCCCGGACTTTCCTCACCTTACGGCGCGTTGGCCCGGCATGCACTCAGAAAAACTGTAGCACAGATATGCAAATGCGGTGCCGAGGGGCACTCGCCTGCCTCGTGTATGATGAGCACATGCCTTCGATCGCCCTCGCGACGCTGATCTTCGGTACCACGTTCGTTGTCATCCGCGCCGCCCTGAACGGGGCGGGGCCATGGACCCTTCTGGCGGATCGCTTTCTCGTGGCTGCACTGCTCGGGGCTGTCGTGCTCGTCGCCTTGCGCCAGCGTCCATCGCGTAGCGAGTGGGGCTGGGGGGTGACGCTCGGCTTCATCGCAACGGCGATGCAGGTGACCAACACGATCGGTTTACAGACCACTACCGCGTCGAAGAGCGCCTTCATCTGTGCCGGCTATATCGCATTGGTGCCCGTCATCGGTCTCGTGGCGATGCGCTTGATCCCGCGGCGGGTCGAACTGGTCGCGGGTGGAGCGGCTCTCTTGGGCACCTTGCTCCTCACCGTCCGGTGGCCGCTGGAACGCATGGTGGTCGGCGACCTTTGGACGATGGGGACAGCGGTGACGGCCGCGCTCTCGATTGTAGGAACGCAGATGGCTATCCGAACGGGGCGTTCACTCGTGCTCGTGGTCATCCAATCGGGGGTCGTCGCCGTGGTCTGCGCGATCGGAACCGCGGTGACCGGCCAAGGCTATATGCTCCACGGGCTGGGTCCCTGGCTGGGCGTCTCCTATCTCGGCACGGTCGCCTCGCTGGTCGCCTTCGGGTTAGCAGCGCATGGGCAGCGCGTGACGACGCCGGCTGCGGCCTCCGTCATCTTTGGAATGGAGCCATTGGTCGCGGCGCTACTGGGAGCGCTGGCACTCGGCGAGCGCCTTGGGCCGATTCAGGCGGTCGGTGCCGCCTGCATGCTGGGCGCCGGCTGGGCCGTTGCCCTCGACGATCGACGCCGACGCCGGAGCGCAATGGTCGCGGCGATGCTGCCCGGCGCGGATACGGAAGAGGCCGTCGCCTGAGGGAAGGTCAGCGCATGGCAAGACGATGGTGGAGATGAGGGGACTCGAACCCCTGACCCTCGCGCTGCCAGCGCGATGCTCTACCAGCTGAGCTACATCCCCATCATTGGCTGGTGGACCTGCGCGGACTCGAACCGCGGACCCCCTGCTTGCAAAGCAGGTGCTCTACCAGCTGAGCTACAGGCCCGATGCAGGCGGGATGGTGGGCCATTGTGGAGTCGAACCACAGACCTCACCCTTATCAGGGGTGCGCTCTAACCAACCTGAGCTAATGGCCCCCACCGACGGACAAGTAAATCTACCACGGCGCTTTTCCGGCTGTCAACGCCTGCTTATCGCAAGCCGCGCGCGTCCTGCCTCTAGATCATTTCGATGTATTTGCGCAGCAGGGCGTCGTCGCGCTTAGCCATCTCGACGGCTATCTGATTCAGTACGTCGACTTCGCGCATGATCTCCGCGCGCAGTTTCATCGAGTCGTCGAATTCCGCGCTCCGCCGCGCGACGGCGCCGTCGGCAGCCGAGTTTGCCGAAGGGCCGGAGTCCGAGGAGCTGCTGCGCGCAGACCGTCGCGTCGCCGTGGTTTCGATGGGCGGGATCATAGAGTCTCCTCAACCGAGAAAGGCCGCGTGGTCGCGAAGACGGGCGCGGCCTTGAGCATTACTCCGTGATGGACGCGATGAATTTTTTCGTCACTTGGTTGTCGGCTTTGCGCTGCTCCAGCTCGATGTTACGGATCGTGTTCTGCTCGCGCATGGTTTCGCTGCGCTCGTCCATTAGCTGATCGAACATCGTCGAACGCCAATTCATGGCGTTCTGAAAGCCGAGTTGTTCGTCGAAAAGCGCCGTTTGGCTCGCCATGTACGCCTGCATGCCGGCGTCCATCGAGCTGTTTTGGAAGGTGCCCGGCAAGAAGGGGCCGCCGAACGGACCCGTGCCGGCCCCAGGGTCGAGCATGCCGGCCATGGAGCCCGCCGTCGACAGCTCGAGGCCGAGCGGTGCGGTGAGGGGATTGAGGGTCAAGATCGGCCCGGCGATCCGGGCGACGCCCCCCAGCGTGCCAAAGAGGCCGCCGAAGAGTCCCATGAACGCTCCTTTCACGAGGGGTGAAGCAAAGGTGGTTTCAGCGTGGTTATCACGCACAAAGAGGGGGCTGGAAAGGGGACTAAGGGTTTGACACCCCCGCGCCCGCCCGTTACAATGGGGGTTGTTGTCGAGGGTCCCTGTGCCTGGGACTCTCGTCGCGTGTCATGGACCCTGTCGTGAAGGTCGACGTCGGAGCGATACTCGCTGGCCAACTGGCGGAACTCCCCATCAGTGGCCGGGTGCCCATCGGGGCGTTCGAGGACGTGACGTTTCCCGAACCGGGGATCGTCGATCTCACGGTCGGGCGTGCCGCGCGAGGGATCTTGCTCAGGGGGCGGGTCCGCGTGCGGGGCGAGGGGGTGTGTTCGCGCTGTTTGGCTGTGGTGGCGATCGATCTCGACGAAGAGGTGGACGAAGCCATCGTGCCGGGGAGCGAACCGCAGGATCCGCTGACGTTGGACAACGTGCTGCACGGCATGGCGCTGGACGTTGGCGATCTGGCGCGTCAAGTAGTGGATGCGGCGTTGCCGCTTCGACTGCTCTGCAAGGAGAATTGTGCGGGCTTGTGCCCGCAATGCGGTGCAAACCGCAACGAGGGCGCGTGCGCCTGTATCGAGGAAGAGAACGATGGCTAATCCTAAATGGAAGACACCGCGGTCGAAGACGCGCTCGCGTCGTGCGGCCAACTGGAAGTTGAATCCCGTGACGTTGGTGGAGTGCTCGCACTGCCATCAGCCCAAGCGCGCGCATTTCGTTTGCCCGAATTGCGGCTATCACGGCGGCCGGTTAGCCGTCGAGCCGGTGGACGAGACGAGCGCGAGCCGTTAGCGTGGGTCAAGGGGTCCGTATTGCAGGCGTCGGCTGCTACGCGCCAGCGAAGATCTTGACGAATGACGATCTGGCAAAGCTCGTCGACACCAATGACGAATGGATCACTGCCCGAACGGGAATGAAGCGGCGGCACATCGCCGCCGATCATGAAGCCACCTCCGACCTCGCCATCGAGGCGGCGAGGCGTGCATTGAAGCACGCCGGACGACGCGCCGACGAAATCGACGCGTTCGTCGTTGCGACCGTGACTCCTGACTACCAGTTCCCCGCGACAGCCTGTCTGGTAGCCAATGCGCTGGGCGCGCCGGGCAAACCGGCCTTTGACATCAGCATCGCCTGCTCGGGGTTCGTCTATGGTTTGACGGTGGCGTCGGGTTTGGTGCGCAGCGGCGTCTACAACCGCGTCATGCTAATCGGTGCGGAAGCCCTCTCGAAGATCACCGATTACACCGATCGCTCAACGTGCGTGCTTTTCGGAGACGGCGCGGGCGCCGTGGTCCTCGAGGCCAGCGAGCGCGATTGCTTCTTGGGATCCTCGCTGGGCGCCGACGGCAGCAATCCCGAAGTGCTCTATCAGCCTGCCGGAGGGTCGCGTTTTCCCGCTACGGCCCAAACGGTCGAAGAGCGCCAGCACTTCATCCACATGGCTGGTAAGGAAGTCTTCAAGTTCGCCGTCTCAAAGATGGTCGACTCGTCGCTGACGGCCCTTCAGCAAGCGCAGCTCACCCCGGACGACATGGCTTTCCTCATCCCTCACCAGGCCAATCTGCGCATCATCGACTCGGCGACCAAGTATCTCAAGGTGCCTCAACAAAAGGTCGTGGTGAACATCCAGGAGTACGGCAATACCTCGTCGGCCTCGATTCCAATCGCGTTGGCCGAGCTCGCTACGAACGGAACGTTGAAGGACGACGACGTCATCGTCTTCGTAGCGTTCGGCGGTGGGCTTTCATGGGGCGCCGTCGCGTGGCGGTGGGTGGTATGAGCACGCGCCCGTTGCGCGCCGGCGTCATCTTCCCCGGACAAGGAAGCCAAGTCGTCGGCATGGCCGGCGATGTCGTCAAGGCCTACCCCGCCGCCGCCGATCTCTTCCGCCGGGCGGAGAAGGTGCTCGGCTATGATCTCTTCGCGCTTACGCAGCTGGGCCCCGAGGACCGGCTGCGCGAAACGCAGTACTCCCAGCCGGCGATCTATGTCGCCAACCTCGCGCTGTACGCCGCCGTCGCCGACGACCTTTCCGTCGTCGCAAGCTCGGGACACTCGTTCGGCGAGTACTGCAGCCTGACGATAGCCGATGCCCTCACCTTCGAAGAGGGCTTGCGCTTGGTGAACGAACGCGGCCTTGCGATGCAGCGGGCGGCTGAGATCGCTCCCGGCGGGATGGCGGCGATCCTCGGCCTCGACGAGGCCAAGGTTTCTGAGGCGGTCCGCGCGGCGGAGCGCAGGACGGGGCTACGTGTCCAGTTGGCCAATCTGAACTCTCCAGGCCAGATCGTCGTCAGCGGAGATCTGGCGGCCGTACGGGCCGCCGGTGAGGAGGCGATGGCGCTCAAAGCCAAGCGCGTGGTGCCGCTCAACGTTTCGGGAGCGTGGCACTCGGCGCTAATGGAGCCGGCCGTGGACGGCTTCTCGAAGGTCGTGGCGGCCGCCCGCGTCGAGACGCCGAAGCTCACCGTCATCGGCAACATCTATGCCAAGCCGCTCGTCGAGCCCGACGACATCCGAAAGCGTTTGGTGGAGTCGCTGACGCACCAAGTTCGCTGGCACGATACGGCGTTGCGTCTGCTCGAGGAGAAGTTGGACATCGTCGTCGAGTTCGGAGCGAGCCCGGTCCTGTCGCCTCTCTTCAAACGAATGCCCAATGTCCCCACCGTCGTCCACGTTGGGGACCTGTCGGCCGTGGAGCGGCTGCGGACGACGCTCGGCACGCTGGCTCAAGCCTAGGAGGAAGGGAAACCCGATGCGCGTGGTCATCACGGGCGCGAGCCGTGGAATCGGTCGCGCGATCGCGCTTGCCTTCGCCGCACAAGGGGGCAAGCTGGTGCTGGTGGGCCGCGACCAAGCCGCCCTCGCCGAGACGGTCGCCGGGTGCGCGCAAGCGCATCCCGAGGCTGAAGCTCGGGTGGTGACGGGGGACGTGACCGATCCCTCGACGTCCACCAACGCCGTCGAGGAAGCCCTGAGCGCGTATGGCGGCCTCGACGCGATCGTGGCCAACGCCGGCCAACCGCTCGACGTCTTGTTGCTCCGCCTAAAACCGGAAGACCTGGATCGCCAGCTGGACGTCAACCTGAAGAGCGCCTTCTACTTGGCCCAAGCGGCAACGCGGCCGATGATGAAACAGCGCGGCGGTTCGATGGTGTTCATCTCCAGCGTGGTCGGCCAAATGGGGAATGCGGGTCAGGCACCCTACGCCGCGGCCAAGGCCGGGCTGATCGCCCTGGCCAAATCGCTGGCGAAGGAATTGGGTTCAAGGGAGATAAGAGTCAACGCCGTCGCTCCGGGGTTCATCGAGACGGCGATGACGGCCGACCTTCCCGATGCCGCGAAAGAGACGTACCTTGCTGCAATTCCGCTTCGTCGCTTCGGCCAGGCCGAGGACGTGGCCGGCGTGGTGACGTTCCTCTGTTCGGATGCCGCCCGGTACGTGACCGGCCAGGTGCTTACTGTGGACGGTGGACTCTACATGTAGCCATTCCCGCATGGGTATGGACGAGCTCAACAACACAAAGGGGTCCTCGGGCGATGCTCGAGGCGCGTAACGCAGGAGAAGCATGTCGACCTTCGATAAGGTGAAGAAGATCATCGTCGAGCAGCTGGGCGTCGACGAGGACGAAGTGACACCGGAAGCCTCGATCACCGACGACCTTGGTGCCGACTCCCTGGACCAGGTCGAGCTGGTCATGGCGTTCGAGACCGAGTTCAACATCGACATTCCCGATGAAGAAGCCGAGAAGATCAAGACGGTCGGCGACGCGGTGAAGCGCATCGAGGAACTGGCCGAAGCCTAGTCGATCGCTCCACCGGTGTTCGAATCTCTCTCCACTCGCCTCTGGGCGATCTTCGACCGGCTTGCGAGCCGCGGGAAGCTGAACGAAGCGGACGTCGCGGAAGTCCTCCGCGAGGTTCGCGTCGCGTTGCTCGAAGCGGACGTCAGCTTGTCGGTGACCAAGGAGTTCGTCGCGCGCGTCCGCGAGAAAGCGGTCGGGGCGGCGGTTCTCGAGTCGCTGACGCCTGCGCAGTCCGTCGTCAAGATCGTCCACGACGAGTTGGTGACGCTGATGGGCGGCGAGCAGAGCCGCCTTCGGTTCGCCAGCGCGCCGCCGACGGTCATCATGCTCGTCGGCTTGCAGGGATCCGGCAAGACGACGCATGCCGGCAAGCTGGCGTTGCGCCTCAAGGAGCAGGGACGGCGCTCGCTGTTGGTGGCTGCCGACGTGTACCGGCCGGCCGCCATCGAGCAGCTGAAGACGATCGGCGCGCAGATCGACGTTCCCGTCTACGACGAAGGCGTCGGCGACCCCGTGCGGATTGCGCGGAACGGCGTCGAGCGCGCGCGGTCGCTCGGGATCCCGACGGTGATCATCGACACGGCCGGGCGCCTGCAGATCGACGAACCGTTGATGCAAGAGCTCGAGCGCATCAAAGCGGCCGTGACGCCGACGGAGATTCTGCTGGTCGCCGATGCGATGACGGGGCAAGAGGCCGTCAACGTCGCCAAGGGCTTCCACGATCGCTTGATCATCACGGGCGTCGTGCTGACGAAGCTCGATGGCGATGCGCGCGGCGGTGCCGCGCTCTCCATCCGCCACGTGACGGGCGCGCCGATCAAGTTCGTCGGGACGGGCGAGAAGCTCGCCGCGCTCGAGACGTTCCATCCCGACCGTCTCGCTTCGCGCATTTTGGGTATGGGCGACGTGCTCACGCTGATCGAGAAGACCCAGGCGGTCTACTCGCCGGAGCAGGCCCAGCGGCTCGAGCGCAAGCTGCGCAAGGCGGAGTTCACGCTGGAAGATTTCCTGGCGCAGCTGCGCCAAGTGCGGAAGATGGGGCCGCTGGGCGATCTCGTGAAGATGATTCCCGGCATCTCGAAGGCGATGGGCAACATCGACATCGACGAGCGCGAGATCAGCCGCATCGAAGCGATCATTCTCTCGATGACGCCGCACGAGCGTGCAAAGCCCGACATCCTCAACGCTTCGCGTCGCAAGCGAATCGCCGCCGGCAGCGGTATGCGCGTCCAGGACGTCAACCGCCTCGTGAAGCAGTTCGAACAGACGCGGCAATTGATGAAACAGTTTGGCGGGGGCCGGCGCCCTCGTCTTCCGATGCCCGGCTTCGGGCGTCGTTGACATTGACTAGGGGAAAGCATGGTTCGTATCCGTTTGCGCCGCATGGGCGCTAAGAAACAGCCCACCTATCGCTTCGTCGTGGCCGACGCGCGCTCGCCGCGCGACGGGCGCTTCATCGAAGTCCTCGGCCACTACAATCCGCGCACCGAACCCAAGACGGTGGTGGTCGACGTCGAGAAGGCGAAGGCGTGGCTCGCGAAGGGGGCGCAGCCCTCCGACACGGTGCGCCGTCTCTTTGCGGAGCAGGGCATCTGCGAGGCCGCGCCCGCGAAGACCGCTCCCGCGAAATCACAATGAGCTCCTTCGACGACGAATTCGGCCTATTCGGCGCCGAATCGGGTGAAGAAGAGCGCCGTCCGACACTGGGTCCGCGCAAGATTCAGCATCGCGAGACGATCATCGACGAGATCGAGCCGGAGGACGAGCCGGCTCCGCGGCGTGCGCGCGGCGGTCAGCCCAAGACGCGAACGACCGGCGCGCCGCAGCGACAAGGCGGCGGTAAGCGTCGCGAACGGGCGGCGCACACCACCGGCACGGACGTTGGGCCGGAGCTCGAGGCACGCTCGAAGGACTTGCTCGAGTTCCTCGCGCGCGGCCTCGTCACGCACAAAGACGAGATCGAAGTCATTCCCGTTCGCAAGCCCGACGGCCGCCTCGTGCTCGAACTCGAAGTCGACCCGGAAGATCTCGGCAAGGTGATCGGCCGCGGAGGCCGTGTGGCCCAAGCGCTGCGAACGTTGGTGCGCGCCGGTACGGCAGGCAAGGTCGCGGTCGACATCGTCGATGTCGAGGCCGTCGAAGACGGCGAGGACGGTGCGACGGAAGCCACGGACGCCTAACGTCGCGGAAGATGACATCGAGGTAGGCCGGCTTGTCGGCCTCTTCGGCGTGCGCGGTGAGCTGAAGCTCGACCTCCGCGTGGGAGATCGTCCCACCGCCGCCGTGGGCGGCTCCATGCGCGTGCTCCATGAGGATGGGCGCGCCGAGACCGTCACCGTTCGGTCGTTGCGGCCGCATGCAGGCCGCTGGCTGGTGGCATTCGAAGGCATCATGGGTGCCGATGCCGCGCAGCCGTACGTGGGCGCGTCAGTCGTCGTTCGCAAAGACGAGCTCCCGCCGCTTGCGGAGGGCGAATACTACGATCATCAGCTCGTCGGTTGCATGTTGGTGGATACGGGTCCGGAGGGATCGGGCGCGGAGCGCTCACTGGGTGTGATCGCGCGCATCGAACACTGGCCCGCCAGCGATGTCTTGGTGCTGGAGAGCGGCGCGATGGTCCCTCTCGTGCGCGCGTATCAGCCGCGGATCGATCTGGCGGAGCGGCGCGTCGTGATGGCTCTTCCTCCCGGACTCATCGACCCCAGTCAAGGCGAACAAGCGTAAGACGCCTGCACGGCCGCTAGCGGCGATGACGGCGTTCCGATGGCGCCAGGAGCGCCGCCGCGGCAGCTTGGGCCGCCTCGTCGACGCCGTTACCATTGCCGCTGACGTCGCGCTGCGAGGCGCCGCTCGTGCAATCGAGCAGCGATGCGTGAATCGAGCGTCGGCTCGAGCGCGCCCCGCCGACATTGGTCACGATCGCGGCGACGAGTTGCGTTCCACCGGCTTGGCTGCAGATGACGTTCGCAAGCGACGGGCCTTGCGGCGCCGGATCCGCATCCGCGACGGCATCGACGCCTTTTGCCTTCAGCGCGGCGACCAACGCTTGCTGCGCCTGCGCGCGCTCTTCGGCGCTCGAGCTCCCCGCCACGTTCACGACGACCCAACGCCGACCGGCAGCGGCGGCGGCCACCTGCGGTGCCCTGGTGGGGGCGGCATCGGGCGTCGCCGTCGGTTCGGGCGTCGCTGCAGCGACCTCGAGACCGCTGTCGCGGCGCGCCAGCTCCAGCAACGCCTTCTTGAGCGTGTAGGCTTGCGTCTGAACGTCTCCGACGCTGCTTGCCTCGGCCGTGGCGCTGTAGATGATGGTGCCCGTTCGCACGCTCGCCACATACTCGATCAACGAGAGCCCATTGCCGAACGGCGTGATGTACCCGCTGACGTAATAGGACGCGCCCAGCGACTGCGCGTCTTGCCGGAACGTTTCACGCGTGCTGGTGGGAGGCGGCGGCTTGACCGTCACGTCGCCGCCGTTACCGATCGCCTGCGCCAACACGGACGCGATCTGTTCGCCGACCTGCGCCGGAACCGAGCCGTTGGGCTGAAATGGAAAGACCACGACGACCGGGCTCAAGACGTCGGCGCGCGCGGCATGCGCGCCGAACGCGCACAACGCCATGCACATGACGAGCGCGCCCAGCGCACGAATACGAACGTTGAGCATCTCTCCCGTTTCTCTAACGGCCCGTGCTCGCCCCTTTGCCCAGGCCGGCCAAGAAGGCCGAGATGAGACGTGCGAGCTGCTCCGGTTGCTCGACTTGGGGAACATGTCCAGCACCCTCCAGCACGTCGAGCCGTGCGCCAGGGATGTGCTGCTGGAGGAATACCGAGTATTTCGGGGGAGTCATGCCGTCTTCGGTTCCGCTGATCACCAGCGTCGGCGCCTGGATCTCACTCAAACGGTCGCGCAGATCGAACGTATCGCACGCGCGGAAGTCGGTGAGCGTCGCCGCGCGTCCTGCGCGTTCCATGGCCGCGACGAGGCGCGCGATGCGCGACTCCGGCGCGTCCGGCGCCAGCTGCAGACGAGCGATTGCGCGTGCCGCGGCTGAGAAGTCGCCTTCCATCTGCGCGAAGAAGTCGGGATGGACGCGCAGCTTTGCTCCGCTGGCGATCAGCACCAACGCCGCCACGCGCTCCGGCGCTTGCAGCGCCGCCGTCATCGCGATGGCGCCGCCCAGCGAATTTCCGACGAGCGTCACCCGCTCTCCGTCGAGCAGATGTGTCTGCACGAGCCATTCCGCGTAGGCGTCGACGCTCTCGCACGCCCGGCCTTCGGGATGGCCGGGCAGCGACGGCGCAAGCGCTCCGGGAACGTGCGGGAGAACATCCGACCAGAGCTCGCCGGTGTGTCCGGCGCCGTGAATGAAAATCGCCTTCATGCCGTCCTTTCGTCTTTGGCGGAGAGGTCCGTCTCCATATCGTCGGCCGCTCGCCGCTCGAGACGCAGGCGAGACCACGCGATGAAGAACTGCGCGCCGAAGAGTAGAATGGCGGCGAGCAGATAGTACCAGAGCAGGAGCACGATGATGCCCGCGATAGCGCCGTAGACGCGAGTGATGTTCGCGTGCGCGCTGTAGATCCCGAAGCCCACCTGGAGCAGCATCCACGCCACCGCGCAAAAGATCGCTCCGGGCAGCACCGTGCGGAAGTTCAACGCGGCATTGGGCAACCAGCGATAGAGCGCCGCCGCCATGCAGAAGAACATCAGCATCGATGAGAGATACCCGGCGGTCTGGCCGACGAGCGGGAGATCGGCGAAGCCTCCCAGGCGCGCAGCCGCCGTGAACGCCAACGGCAAGACCGCCGCCGCGATCAGCAGCGCTCCCAGCAGCGGGATCATCAATGTCGCCACGAGGGCGTTGCGTACGATGGGACCCTCCGACGGCGCACCGAGCGCGCGGTCGAGCGCGTAGGTGATGGTGAGAAAGACGTTCTTCGCCGACCAGATGAGAATGAGCAAGCCGACGATGCCCGAGACGCCGCGGTACTGCACGACGTGATGGAGCTCGCGCTCCAAGACTCGCCGAGCGATGGGCACCAGAGGCGCCACCATGTTCAGCGTCTGTTCCTGACCCGCCGCCGACCCGCTCAAATAGCCGAGGATCGCCGCCAGGAGCAGGACCAGCGGGAACGTCGCAAAGACGGCGTTATACGCGATGGCCTGCGCAAGAACGCCATTGCCGGAAGCCGAGAACGCGCGCGCAGCTAGGCGCAAAACCCGCAACAGTCGCACAAAAGCGTGCGCTACCCCTCGGATTCGTTCGAGTCCTTCTCGTCCTTGCCGCTCCGGCGCGCCGCGCGACCGCCCAGGTGCCCGATTTGCTGGTAATCGACGAGGCCCAGATCCCGGACTTTCTTGCCGCCCTTCTTGCCGATCTCCTGATAGTCGACGAGACCTTGATCGCGAACCTTCTCGCCGCCTTTCTTGCCGATCTCCTGATAGTCGACGAGGCCTTCGTCACGGACCTTATCGCCGCCGCGCTTGCCGATGCCCTGATAGTCGACCAGCTTGTTGTCTCGAACCTTCTCGCCGCCCTTGCGCCCGATCGAGCGGTAGTCGACCAAACCGCTATCGCGGACTTTTTGTCCGCCTTTTCGACCGATCGCTGCGTAGTCGACCAATTTCTGATCTCTGACCTTTTCGCCGCCCTTCTTGCCAATGGATCGGTAATCGGTATCTTTGCGGCGATTACCGCCGCCGTTGTCTTGTGCCATCACCGCCCCCAACGTGGGACCGCCCGCGGGGAATACCCGCTCGACTTCGCCTCGTCGAAACTCGTTAACGCTCCAAGCATACCCCCGTAGAGCAGGTGCGCAAACAAACCGGCAAGGATGGCGGAAGCAAAGGAATCGAGAGCCAGCTCTTGAGGCCAGAGCGATCGAGCGGCTCAGAATCACGTGCAGCGTGCAGAGTGCGGATGGCGTGGGGGAGCCGGCTTCATGCGAGCGAACGCCTCGTTATGAGGACAACGCCATGCTGCCGCTGATCCAGGTCGTCGTCGACGGGCACGTGGTCGAGGCGGCGCGGCCGCCGCGCGTGGTCGGCGGCACGGTGCTCGTGCCGCTCGGCGACCTTCGATTTCTCGCGCAGCGCGTGTGGTATCAAGCAAAGGATCGTTCGATCACCGTGCAACGAGGGGATCGACAGATCGTGCTCTTCGTCGGACGCGACGACGCGTGGATTAACGGGCTCCCCGGCGCCGTGAGCCGGTCGCCTCTCCGCATAGGAGGCGCGCTCTACGTTCCACTGGCCGCGTGCGCCCGGGCGCTGGGAGCCGACGTCGTCTACGAGGGGGCGGCGCACACCATCGCCGTGACGCTTCCGCCTCTCACGCTGATGCGCTTCACGCCGCCCCCGACGCCGCTGTTCGTGCCGACACCCATTCCGTCGCCGACGCCGAGCGCGTCGCCGTCGCCGAGCGCGCTGCCGGCAGCGACGCCATCACCGGAAGCGACGGTCCCTCAACCACGGCGCACGCCGCTCTCGGTGCCGCCGAGCTGGCCCTAGAAGCCTGGGGCGAAGGATCTCACGGCGCGACGAGGCGGTTGGTCAGCTCGCCGATGCCGTCCACGACCACTTTCACCGTGTCGCCCACCTGCATCGGGCCAACCCCTTCGGGTGTTCCCGTCGAGATCACGTCGCCGGGCTCGAGGGTCATCGCCGCCGTGATGTACTCGATCAAGAACGGAAGCGAGAAGATGAAGTCGCGCGTGTTGCCGTCTTGCTTCGTTTCGCCGTTGAGCAAGGTGCGCACGCGCACGTTGGAAAGGTCGAGATCGGCGGCATCGACCCAAACGGGGCCGAGCGGACAGAAGGTGTCGAACCCTTTCGCGCGCGCCCATTGGCCGTCCGCGTTCTGCAGGTCGCGCGCCGTGACGTCGTTGCAGATCGTGTACCCGCGGACGATCTCCATCGCCCGATCGGCGGAAACGTTGCGCGCGCGCCTGCCGACGATGACGGCCAGCTCGCCTTCGTAATGAACGTTCTTCGACTGTTGCGGATAGACGATCGACTCGCCGTCCGCAATGACGGAGCTCGGCGGTTTGAAGAAGAGCAACGGCTTCGTCGGAATGTCGTTGCCGAGCTCCTTGGCGTGGGCGGCGTAGTTGCGTCCGACGCAGACGATCTTGCTGGGTGTGACCGGCGAAAGCAGCGTTGCCTCCGCGCGCGAAAACGTGGCGCCGTCGCCCGTGCGGATCACGTTACCTTCGAGAATGCCTTCGACGACGCGATCCCGGTGACGAACGCGAACATGGGTAGCCAACGAGCAACTCCCGTAACGACGTAGACGAGGGGATATGCGCCTTTGCTTCGAGACGTTGATTCACGGCCCTTTCTCAAGATCCCGAAAGCGCTATCTGCTCCTCGGCCGTCGCGAGTCGCTCCTGCGGCGCTTCATCATCTGCATGTTCGGGGAGCGCTTCGACAACGGGCACGGCGTCGTCGGCGGATGGGAGCTCCGCCACCGGCTCCGCTTCTTCGGCTTCGCGCGCGTCGCCGCCGAAGGTCGCGAGCATGCCGCGCAGCATGCGGGATTCCTCGGCCAGACGCGCGGCGACGTTCTCCAGCTGCTCGATGGCATGCGCCGAGCTGGCCGCGCGAATCGAGACCTGCTCCATCGCGCGCACCACTTCGTCGAGCGCACGCGCCTCTTGACTCGTGGCTTGTTCCACTTCCACCGTGAAGCCGCGAATCGCCTCGATCTGGCTGGAGATCCGTTGCGCGTTGGCCGTCTGCTCCGACGTGGCGCGAGCCACGTCCGCCGCGCGGCGCTCGATGTCGCGCACGGCGGCTATCATCTGGTCGCTGGCGCCTTCTTGCCCTTTGGCGGCATCGGCGACCTGGCGCGCGATCTTGGTGACGTCGTCGACGAGCGTGAGGATCTCGGCCAGCGCGTGATTGGCGTCGTTGGCCGCGTCTTGCGCGCGTTGGGCGCCCGCCGTCGAGCTGGCGACGGCCTTGCTGACCTCGGCCGTTCGGAGTTGAATCTCTTGCGTGCGATGGGAGACTTCGCGAACGGATTTCGCGGAGCGCTCGGCCAGCTTGCGTATCTCTTCCGCGACAACGGCGAAGCCGCGGCCATGCTCGCCGGCCCGCGCAGCCTCGATGGCGGCGTTGAGCGCGAGCAGGTTCGTCTGATCGGCGATCTCATCGATCGTCTGGAGCATGACGTCGATCTGCGAGCTCGACTCTTGGAGCGACTCCATCGCCGTATGAACGGCGCTGAGATCGTTGCCGATCTGCAGCGACCGCGCGATCAGCTCGTCGACGATCTTGCTGGAGGCCTGAACGCGCTCGTTGGTATCGTTGGAACGCTGATATGCCAGCTGGATCTGCTCGGCCACTCTCGCTAGCGCTTGGCTGACGGCTTCGACGGTTCGCACGGACTCCTCGGCCGTCGTGGCCAGCGCCTCGTTGTTCTGCGCGACGGAGCGGATGGAGGCGACGATCTCTTCCAACGAATTCGAGCTGGAGTCGACGGCCTCGCGCAGCCGCCGCGCGTTGCCGGCGATCTGCTGCGAGCTGGCGCCGATCTCGACGACGGAGGCGGAGGTCTCTTCCGAAGCGGCGGCCTGCTCCGTGAGGGCGCGGTGGATCGTGTTGCTGTGCTCCTCCACCTCGCCGGCGGCGCCCGCGACGGCTTCGCTGGTCGTGCGCACCTGATCGAGCGCGTCGCTCACGCTCGAGAGGAGACCGTTGAACGACGCCGCCAGCGTACCCAGCTCATCTTGCGACGTCACGGCGAGTCTGCGTCCGAGATCGTGCGTTTCGGAGATCTCGCGCATGGCGGTCGAGACGCGCACGACCGTACCCAGCGTGAAGCGCGGAAGGATGAAGAACGCGACCAAGAAGACGATGACGCCCACGACCACGACGATGCCGACGCTGACGCGCTCCGTCAAGAGCACGGGGCCGTAGAAGCTGGACTTGGGCCTGAAGTACGCGTACGTCCATCCGGCGTCCAACATGCGTTGGAAGCCGCCGTAGTTGTCTTCCTTGTTGAGCGGGCCGGCGGAGACGATGAGATGCTGCGACGTGTCGGCGACAGCGGCCGCGAGCTTGGGGAAATTGAAGCTTTCGACTTTCGTCGCTGTGCCGAAGCGCCCGCTGTCGAGCAGAGATTTCTCCTGATCGGAGGAGAGCGGCGTCAGCGAGCGCATCGCCAGCTCGGGGTGCTGCGAGATGTAAACTTCCACCCCGCTTCCGTCGATCAGCATGCCGTAGGAGCCGGAGGAGTTCGCGTCGTCATCGATGACGCGGAAGAACTCATCGGGAGACGCCTCGACCACCACGGCGCCGATCGTGCCGTTGCTCGACGAAACGCCGGCCGCGTAGTACATCACGAATCCGCCGTCGGCGCCGCGGTAAATGTTCGACACGGCGGTGCTGCCGCTGAGGGCCACCCTGACGGCCGGGATTTGATCGAAGGCGATCTTCGCGTTGGAGCCGGAGCCCAGGGCTTGGATCAGCTTGCCCTTCGCATCGAGAACGTAGACGTTGCGGGCGAACGGCACGATGACGGAGATGCCTTTGGCGCGCTGCCCATCCAAGGGCTTGCGCGAGGCGGCCGTTTGAAGGATTTCGGGGAGGCTTGCGATCGTCGTGACTCCGCGCTTGCGATCGTTCACGATCTGCTGGAGCTGAGCGGAGCTGCCGATGGCGTGCTCGAGGATCGCCTGTTCCGCTGAATCAACCTGCGTATTGCGGATTTGCGTGATGGCCAGCGCGGCCATGACGATCAGTGGAACCAGGGCGAGCAGCGCCGACCAAGTCGAAAGCTTGACCCGAAGCGAAGACCGAAACACGTACACCTCCCGGGACCTCTCTCCACCCGGCGAAGGGGGGGACTCGTTGAATTACCAGTCGGCCGATACGGAGTGTTTTCTTAGCATAAAGAGGGCCGAAGGAAGTCGTAGTCCTCGGGCTTCCGATGAGGTATGATGGCCGTGCGTGGAACTGCTCGTCATTAAGCTCGGGCTGCCGACGCTATTGATCGGCTCGGCCAGCCTCGCGGCGCGGAGGTGGGGTTCGGCGATCGGCGGTTGGCTCGTCGGTCTACCGTTGACCTCGGGACCCGTCATCCTCTTCCTGACGCTTCAGTATGGGAACGCGTTTGCCGCTCGCGCGGCGCACGGCATCGTGCTCGGATTGATCTCGACGGCCGCCTTCTGCGTCGTCTACGCCGCCATCGCGCGGCGCGCTTCGTGGCCGTGGTGCTGGCTGGGGAGCTGGATCGCGTTCGCGATCTGCACGGGCGCCCTGAACGGCATCGCGTTCTCGGCGGCGGGGTCATTCCTCGCGGCCATCGCGGCGCTGGCCGCCGCGCTGCCGTTTCTTCCGGCGGGCCGCGGGCCATTTCGTCAGATTGAAGCGCCGTGGTGGGAGACGCCGCTGCGCATGCTTTCCACAGCGGCGATCGTCGTCGTGCTCACGGGCGTCGCCGGCGTCCTGGGCCCGCACTTGAGCGGCCTCGTCACACCGGCGCCCGTCGCGGGCACGATCATGGCCGTCTTCACGCACCGCCTCGAAGGAGCGCAGGCGGCGGTCCGACTCTTGCGCGGCTTCGTGGCCGGCAACTTCGCGTTTGCCGCGTTCTTCCTCGTGATCGCGACGCGCTTGACGGCGTGGGGGCTCGTGCCGACGTTCGGAGCGGCGATCCTCGCGGCGTGCGCCGTCCAAGGACTCGCGCTGCTGTTTCTCCGCCCGAGCGTGACGGAGCCCCTCGATTAGGGGCCCGCCGTCAGTGGGCGTGTCCCGCGCGCGCGGGCTCCCGCGTCGCGGGAAGCTCGTCGCCGTTTCGCCAGACGCGCCGGCCGCCGACGTACGTCTCGCGGACCTCGAGTGAGGCGATCGTCGTCGGATCGACGGCGAGCGGGTCGCCGCCGAGCACGACGAAGTCGGCGAGATATCCCGGCGCCAAACGTCCTTTGACGTGCTCCTCTCCCGACGCGTACGCCGCGTTCACCGTGTAGAGCGCCAGCGCTTCGCGCGGCGTGATCCGTTGGTTCTCCCCCATGACGACGCCGTCGAAGCCCTGGCGCGTGATGCAGCTCTGAAGAGCCAGCAGCGGCTCGTACGGCCCGCAGGGGTAGTCCGAGGACCCAGCCACCGCCACGCCGGCATCGAGAAACCACCGATGAGCGAACATCCGCTCCAAGCGCTTCTTGCCGTACCAATCGATGAGCTTGGCGCCGTGGTAGTTGACGTAGCTTCCGAACGGCACGGCAATGGCGCCCAGGCGCTTCATGCGCGCGATGATCTCGTCGTTGACGACGGTGCAATGCTCGATGCGGTGATGCAGGTCGGGGCGCGGCTGCTCGTTCTGCGCTTCTTCCAAGAGCCCGAGCAGCAGCTTGATGGCGCGATCGCCGTTGGCGTGGATGCCGACGCGATTGCCGTCGCCATGGACCATGCGAACGAGATCGCGCAGATCGTTCGTTGAGACGCTTTGGATGCCGTAGTCGTCGGTCGTGCCTTCGAACGGCTCCTCCATCATGCACGTGCGCCCGCCGATGGCGCCGTCGACGAACGACTTCACGCCGCCCAGACGAATGCGCTCGCTGCCGAAGCCGCTGCGCAGACCGAGACGGCGCACCTTGTCGTAGTGCTCGTAGCCGATGAGCATGTTGATGCGCAGCGTCATCGTGCCGCGGCGTTCGCCTTCGAGGAAGAGGGCGATGTCCGAGGGGCTCACGAGCGCATCGGTGATGGACGTGATGCCGGCCGCGTGGAAGAGCTTGGTAGCGCGCGCGAGGCCGCGCAGCCGTTCCTCGAATCCGCTCGCCGGCGCGATCGTCTTTCCGTCCTTGGCGCTGGCGGCGTAGGCGTAGTTGAAGATCGCCTGCTCGTAGAGGATGCCGTTGAGGCGTCCCGCGGCGTCGCGTCCGAACGCGCCGCCGTCGGGGGGCGGCGTGCTCTCCGTGATGCCTCCCAGCTCCAGAGCCTTCGAGTTGACGACGCCCCAGTGTCCGGCGACGTGCATCACCAGAATGGGATGCTCCTTCGAAACCTCGTCGAGATCGGCGCGCGTCAACACGCGCCCTTCGGCCATCTTCGCGTCGTCGTACCGCGAGCCGCGGATCCACGTCCCCGGCGGCGCCTGCGCCGCTTCCGCGCGCAAGCGCTCTTTGATCTCGGCCAACGAGCGCACCACATTCACGGAGAGATCCAGGTGCAGCAGATCCTCGGCCGTGATGCCAAGATGGCAGTGCGCGTCGTTGAGTCCCGGGACGATCACGCCGTCGCCGAAATCGACGCGCTCCGCGCCGGGAAACCGCTGGGAGAGCCGATCCGGCGCACCCGTGGCGACGATGCGGTCGCCGAGCACGGCAAAGGCCTGCGGCTCGGTCTCCGTCATCGAGATGATGCGGCGTGCGGTGTAGATGGTCGTATTCATACGCGTACGTTCCGTGCGGCGGCGACCACGTCTACGGGGTCGAGCGGGAAGATGGGGCGCTTGACCTTCGCGTAGTCGAAGCGGGTGAGGTCGGGATGGCTGATGCCTGGTGCGTCGACTTCGATCACTTTGCGGGCGATCGGCTCGAACTCGGCGCGGTAATGCGCCGCGCCTTTGAGCACGAGAATGCGCCGCTGCGTCGGCTCGATGCCTTGACTGCGAAAGTGCTCCAAGTTGGTGGGATGCGTGCGGAACGACGTGATCAGGACTTCGATGCCGTCGCAATCGAGCACGACGGTCGTGCCCATGTACTGCTTCACGCCGGGCTGCCAGCGGCCTCCGCGCACGAACGTGCCGTCGGAGATCAAGCGGACGTAGCCCGTGACCTGGATCGGCTTGCCGTGGCGATCGTCGCGCTTGCCTCCCAGCATCAGCGTCACCGTCTGTCCGACGCCGGCGGCGATGCACTGCCGCACGGCCTCGGCGTCGGCGATCTGCGCCACGGCGGCGCTCGTCGCGCGCGCCGCGATGAGCGCTCGCAGGACCTCCGTTCCGTCGCCGGCCGTACCCCCACCGCCGCTGTCGGCGATGTCGGCGAGGATGAACGTCCCGCCGTCGGCCGCCATCGCCTCGGCGATCGCCTCTGCCGGAGGCGTCGGATGGACGAGCCATTCGTCGCGCCACTCCCAGCTCTGATCGGCGATCTGCCGCGCGAGGCGTTGGGCAAGTTGGGGGTCGTCGTTGGTGACCACCACGCACGAGAATCCGGCCTCCGGGACGTCGGCGTAGGGGAAGCCGGCGAAGACGGAGACGTCGACCACGCGCGGATCCCGCTCCAGCTCGCGCGCCAGCGCTTGGAGGCGCGCCATCGGGTTGCTCGGCGTCGTCGTCACGCCTTTCTGCACGGGCGCCAGCAGAGGCGGGTGGACGAGCGCCATCGTCGGCTTCAGCTCGCCGGCGAGGATGCGCGCCATCATCTCGCCGGCCTCGACGCCGCGGTCGTAGAAATCGATGTGCGGATAGGTGTCGTAGCCGCAGATGGCGTCGGCATCGCGAACGATCTCCGGCGTCACGTTGGCGTGGAGGTCCAGGGTGATCACCAGGGGGACGCGTGGGCCGATGCGCTCGCGCACCCGGCGCACGATGTAGCCGCTGGCGTCGTCGACGTGATCGGCTACCGTGGCACCATGGACTTCGAGAAGCACGCCGTCAAGCGTTCCCGCTCGGTCGATCGCGTCGAGCACCGTCGCGAGCAAGCCTTCCAGCGCATCGCGCGTCACCGTGCCCCCGGGCAACGCGTAGGCCCGCAGGACCGGTATCAGCTCCCAACGGTGGCGTCGCGCGGCGTCGATGAATCCGCCGAGCACGCTTCCCGTGCCGCTCATTGCGTCGACCACGGTTGGACCGCGATAGACGCCTTGCTTTTCGAACTCTCCCAGCGTCGTCGGGATGTTGGAGAAGGTGTTCGTCTCCTGTGAGATGCCTGCCACCAAGATGCGCTTCATTGAACCGATCCGTTTCTTCGCAGCCGTCCGGCGCCGAACGGGAGACCCACTCGGCGGGACGGCTGCATCGCGCGATCCGAGGCACGCGCCCCGGACCCTTCTACATCATGGAGCTTCCGCTCGGCGAAGGCGAGCGGAGCCCAGCGGAGATCAGAGATGGCACTCGCTGACGTTGCGAGGCACGGGGTAGGAGCTCTCCGCGAGCGTCTCGACGAAATCCCACTGATCCTTCATCGCGCTCGGCGTCTTGCCGCGCAGCAAATAGTACGGTTTGACGACCTGATGGTCGAAGGCCCGGATTTCCTCGGGGCCCGTTGGTCCCGTGTACTTGTAGCCTTCGAGCGCCTTGGCGACCTTGGCGGGATCGGTCGACTTGGCCAGCTCGATGCCCTTGAGCACGAGCCACGCCTCGATATACGCGCTTGCGCCGACGTAGCCCAGGGGCTCGCCGTAGGCTTTCCGGTAGGCCTCGCTGGCTTTGCGCGTCGCGGCGCTCGCGTCGTGCCAGTACTGGCATCCCACGTAGACGCCGTCGAGCGCGTCGGCGCCGATGGCCTGATAATCGAGCAGACCGCCGCTCCAGACGTAGAGAATTTTCGCGTTCTTCTTGAGCCCGTAACTGGCTGCCGTCTTGAGCGTCTTGGTGGCGTCACCCCCGAAGTTCAGCAGAGCGACGACGTCCGGCTTGGCTTCGATCGCCTTGGTGATGTAGCCGGAAAAATCGGTGGCGCCCAGGGGATGGTAGTCGTTGCCGACCAGCTCGAGCCCGCGCTCCTGGGCGACGTCTTTGACGTTCTTGAGGAGCGAGTCGCCGAAGACGTAGGACGGCGTGATCGTGTACCACTTCTTGGCATTGGGATTGGCCTTGAGGAAGGGGTACATCGTGGAGCGCACGGCGCCGTAGGTGGGAACGGACCAGCGGAAGGTGAACTCATTGCAGTCCTTTCCCGTCACCTCATCGGCGCCGACGCTCGTGATGAAAAGCGCCTGCTTCTGCTTGGCGATCGGTTCGAGCGCGAGGGCGACGGCGCTCGAGGCGACGCCGACGAAGAACTTCGCATTGTCGTGGTCGATAGCATCGGTCACACGCTGGACGGCGACGCCGGGGTTGGTTTGATCGTCGCGCGTGATGTAGTTGATCTTATGGCCCAGCACGGAGCCTTTGAATTGGTCGATGGCGAGCTTGATGCCGCGATCGGTGTCGCGTCCGAACGGCGCGTAGGCGCCGCTCGACGAGAAGACGCCCATCAACGTGACCTCGTCCCCGGCTGCGAACGCACGGTGGAGAGTGCCGAGGAATGCCGCACCCGTGAGGCCCGCCGTCAGGCCGAGAGCCTCGCGGCGGGAGAAGCTATTGACCGGATCGTTGCTCATGGAACCCTCCCTGATCGTCAATGATATGAATGCTCCGCTACGCTCCTACGCCGAGGTAGCGCGATTGCAGATCCTCGCGATCTCGAAGCTCTCCGCAGGAACCCGAGAAGACGAGCTCTCCTTGATCGATGATGTAAACGTAATCCGCCAACTTGAACGGAATCTCGAGATCCTGCTCCACGAGCAGGATGCTCAATCCTTGACTCTTCATCTCCGCGATCGAGTCGACGACCGCGTCCACGATGACCGGCGCGAGGCCCTGCGATGGCTCGTCCAGCAGCAGAAGCCGTGGCCCGGTGACCAGGGCTCGAGCGATGGCCAGCATCTGCTGCTCTCCGCCGCTGAGGAAGCGGCCCCGCCGGTCCTGCAAGCGTGCCAGCGGCGGAAACATCTCGAACATGCGCGCCGACGTCCACGGTGAGCTCTTGCGCTCGGCGATCAAGAGATTCTCGCGCACGGAGAGGTGCGAGAAGATGCGGCGCTCCTCGGGAACGTAGGCGATGCCCAGCTCGTTGACGCGGAACGGCGGAAGGCCTTCGATGGCCCGCTCTCCGAAGACGATTCGGCCCCGGCGCGGAGGCACGAGACCCATGATGCTCTTGAGCGTCGTGCTCTTGCCGGCGCCGTTCCGGCCGAGCAGGGCGACGACTTTGCCTTCCGGCACTTCCAGCGAAAGCTCCTTGAGGATATAACTCTCGCCGTAATACGTCTGAATGCGCTCGACGCGAAGGCTGCTCATCCCGCTCGCTCCATGCTCATCCGCGCTTCCCGAGATAGGCATCGCGCACGCCGGCGTGGTTGCGGATCTCTTGCGGCGTGCCCCGCGCCAGCACGGCGCCGAAGTTCATGACGGTGATCTCGGTGGAGAGCTCCATCACCAAGTTGACGTTGTGCTCGATCAAGACGATCGTGTACGCCTCCGAGAGCTTGCGAATGCGCCCCATGAACCGCTTGGCGTCCTCCGGCGAGAGGCCTTGCGACGGCTCATCCAGCAGCAGCAGGACGGGATCGGTCGCCAGCGCGATGGCCAGCTCCAGCAAGCGTTGGTCGCCGCCCGCCAACTCCCGCGCGGGCTGCTCCGCATGCTCGAGGAGATCGATCTCGCGCAGCACCTCTTCCGCGCGGCGCGAGACGTCGCGCAAGCTGCGCGCGGCGCGCCAGAGATTGAACGAGGCAGTCGTGCGCGATTGAGCCGCGATGCGCACGTTCTCGAAGACGGAGAGCTGCGGGAAGATGTTGGTGCGTTGGAAGGAGCGCGCGATGCCCAAATGCGAGCGCCGAGCGCTGTTCAAGCGCGTGATGGGCGACCCCTTGAAGAGAATCTCGCCCTCGGAGGGCTGCAAGTCGCCGCTGAGGAGGTTGAAGAGCGTCGTCTTTCCGGCTCCGTTGGGGCCGATGATCGAATGGAGCGTTCCCTCCCGAACATCGAGATCGACGCCGCTGACGGCCACGTGGGCGCCGAAGCGCTTAGAGAGTCTTCGAGTCTGCAGCAATCCCGCCGCCTCCCAGAGCGCGCGCCGAGCGCAGGATCCGCGGACCCAGCTCCCAGAGCCCGCCGCGCAAGAAGAGCACGATACAACAGAAGATGACGCCCAGCAGGAGCGGCCAGCGCGCCCACATCTCGCTGAAGAAGTTCGCGAGGACCGTGTAGATGGCGGCACCGAGAATGGCGCCGTAGGGCGAGCCGACGCCGCCCAGCAGAGCCATGACGACGATGTCGGTCGACGTCTTGAAATCGATGGCCTCGAGCGGGACGAACTGGTACAGCAGCGCGTAGAGGGTGCCCGCAAGTCCCGAGATGGCGCCGGAGATCGCGAACGCGGCGATCTTGAAACGGCGCACGTCGTAGCCGATCGCTTCGGCGCGCTGGACGTTCTCGCGAATGGCGCGCAGGACGTGGCCGAAGGGCGAGTCGATGACGCGCAACACGAAGTAGAACGTGGCGAGAAAGACGGCGGCCACGACGTAGTAGTACGCCATCGAGTTCGAGAGCGAGATGCCGAAAAGCTCGGGACGGACGAAACCGCGCAAGCCGTTGTCTCCGCCCGTGACGCCCTTCATCTCGAATGCCGCGTAATACACCATCTCGTTGAGCGCGAACGTCAGCATCACGGCGTAGACTCCCACGCCTTGAATGGCCAACGTGCCCGCGATCAGCGCCGCCGCCGCTCCGGCGACGATGCCCAGCAGGAGGACGACGGGAAACGGCACGTGCCACCACATCAACGCGAGGGCCGCCGCATAGGCGCCGATGCCGTTGAACGCCGCTTGGCCGAATGAGAGGAAGCCCATCTGCCCCAGCAGCAGGCCGAAGCCCAAGGCCAGCAAGCCGGACGTGAGGATCTGCGCTTCGAGCGTCGGATAGTGCACGACGAGCGGCGCGAGGATGACGAGGGCCGCGAGCGCGAGGAATGGAGCGAGCGAACGTGCCTTCACCGGGTACCGAAGAGTCCCTGAGGACGGACGAGTAAAATGAGCACCATGGCCGCGAAGATGGCCACTTCCGCAGCGGACGGATAGAAGATCGTCATCACGGCCTGCGTGAGACCGACGACCAAGCCGCCCACGACGGCGCCGGCGAAGCTCCCGAGCCCGCCGATCACGACCACCACGAAGCTGATCGCCGTGAGCTCTTCACCCATGGCCGGTTGACCGCCGCGAACGGGGAGGATCAGCGCGCCGGCGATCGCGGCGAGCGCCACGCCGATCCCGAAGACCAGCGTGAAGAGGCGCTGGACGTTGAAGCCGATGCAGTCGACCATCGCCGGATCCTCGATGCCGGCGCGGATGATCGCACCGTACTTCGTGCGCTCCAAGCCCAGCCAGACGGCGGCGATCAGCCCGGCGGCGACGAGGACGAGGAAGAGCCGGTAGTACGGAAAGGTCACCAGACCAAGCGAGAGCCCTCCGTCGAGGTGCGCCGGCACGTCGACGCTGGTGGGATCGGCTCCCCAGATCAGCACGATCGCTTCTTGCGCGATCAACACCAGCCCCAGCATGAACAGGATCTGGTAGACATGGCCGTACGCGGCGAGGCGCCGGATGAACAGCGCGTCGATGACCAGACCAAGCGCGCCCACGACGATCGGCACGATGACGATGGCCGCCCAAAAGTTGTGCAGGTGCGTCATGATGGTGAACGCGACGTACGCTCCCAGCGCATAGAACGCGCCGTGGGCGAAATTCGGGATGTCGAGCATACCGAAAATGAGCGTCAACCCGGCCGCAACCAGAGCATAGATCATGCCGAGGACCAGTCCGTTGAGAAGCTGGATCGCGATGAGCGGCTCCATGAACCTCGTGACCTACAGGCAATCGAACTCGAATTGCGCGCCATTCCACGAAGGAAGCTGATTCCCTGTCGACAATAGACAATTTCGTCATGGCATCCAAGCGTCCCCAGCGCGCCGGGATCCCACTCGATCGCACGTCGACGGCGGGGAAAGTCGCGGAGTATCTGCGCAAGCGCATTGCGACAGGGCGCCTGCAACCGGGCGATCGGATTCCCGAGCTCGGCGTGTGCGCTGCGCTCTCCGTCAGCCGCAGCCCCGTGCGCGAAGCATTGATGCATCTCGCGCAAGAAGGCCTCGTGACGATCGTTCCTTACAAAGGGGCGCTTGTTTCGCCGCTGGAACGCAAGCGCTTCGAGGATCTGCTCCACTTCCGCGTCGCCCTGGAAGAGTTTGCCGTCACCCGTGCCATCGAGCTCGCCGAAGACAGCGAGATCGCTCGCTTGGCGATTCATATCGGGAAAATCCGCGCCGCCGCCGCGTCGAAGGATCTCGCCGGCGCCATCGAGGCCGACCTCGCCTCCCACGAGTTTCTCGTTTCGCTCGCGCGCAACGAGCTGCTGGCGCGGGCGTACGGCGAGATGCTCAACCAGCTGCGTCTCTATCTGCGGCTCACCATCACCCACTACGAGCACATGGAGGAGCTGGCGGACGAGCACGAGATGTTGCTGGAGGCGATGAACGCGCGGAGAAAAGCATCGGCGCGGCGTTTGATTCGAGCGCACATCGAGCACGGCTTCGATGCGGCCGTCGCCGAGTTCGAGGAAAGAGGGAAGCAGCATTGACACGTCTGGTGCGTTGCGGTTTGGTGCAAACGTCGGCCGTCGGCGATTTCGAGGGGCCGCTGCCCGCGCTGATCGAGGAGAACACGCGCAAAGCGGTGAGCTACATCGAGCAAGCGGCCGCGCAAGGAGTGCGCATCCTCTGCTTGCAGGAAGTGTTCAACACGCCGTATTTCTGCGCCGAGCAGAATCCGCGCTGGTATCAGGCCGCTGAGCCGGTGCCGGACGGACCCACCACTCGCGCGATGCAAGAGCTGGCGCGCCGCCACGAGATGGTGTTGATCGTCCCGCTCTACGAGCGGGAGCAAGCCGGCGTGTTCTACAATACGGCGGCCGTCATCGACGCCGACGGAACGTACCTGGGCAAGTATCGCAAGAATCACATTCCGCACTTGCAGCCGGGCTTCTGGGAGAAGTTCTACTTTCGCCCGGGAAACTTGGGCTATCCGACATTCGAAACACGTTACGCGCGCATCGGCGTCTACATCTGCTACGACCGCCACTTTCCGGAAGGCGCGCGGGCGCTGGGGCTCAACGGCGCCGAGATCGTCTTCAATCCGTCGGCCACGGTCGCCGGTCTCTCCGAGTATCTCTGGAAGCTGGAGCAGCCGGCCCATGCCGTGGCCAACGGCTACTTCATCGCCGCCGTCAATCGCGTCGGCAGGGAGGCGCCGTGGAACATCGGCGAGTTCTACGGTCAGAGCTACCTCTGCGATCCCCGCGGGCAGATGCTTGCCGTCGGACCGCGCGACGCGGATGCTCTGGTCGTCTCGGACTGCGACCTCGACCTGATCGACGACGTGCGCGCCACCTGGCAGTTCTTCCGCGATCGCCGTCCTGATTCGTACGGCGATTTGGTGGCTCCGTGATGCGCGAGGTGGTGATCGCCGGCGCCGGCATGACCCCCTTCGGCAAGTTCCTGGAGCGTCCGCTGCGCGCGCTGGCGGGGGAGGCCGTGCGCGAAGCGCTCGCCGACGCGCGCATCGAAGCCGACGCCGTCGGGATGGTCTTCTTCGGCAACGCGACGGCCGGTTTGGTCACGGGGCAAGAGATGATTCGCGGGCAGGCGGCTTTGCGCGACACGGGGCTCCTCGGCTTGCCGCTGGTCAACGTGGAGAACGCCTGCGCCTCCGGTTCGAGCGCCGTGCATCTCGCCTGGATGGCCGTCGCTTCCGGGCAGGTCGAGGTCGCCGTCGCGGTAGGCGCCGAGAAGCTGACGCACCCCGAAAAAGAACGGGCCTTTCGGGCGATTGGGACGGCCGTCGATCTCGAGCGCATGGAGGAGTTCGCCGACGCGCGGCTCGAGGGAGCCGGCGAATCGCGTTCGTTGTTCATGGACGTTTACGCGCGTTCGGCGCGGCACTATATGGAGCGGACGGGCGCGACGCGGCGCGACTTCGCGGCCGTCGCCGTGAAGAATCATCGCCACGGGGCGCTCAATCCCAAGGCGCAGTATCGCGATGTGGTGACCTTGGACGACGTCCTCACCAGCCGCGAGATCAGCGACCCGCTGACGCTCTTGATGTGCTCGCCCATCGGCGACGGCGCGGCTGCCCTCGTGCTCTGCACGCCCGAGCATGCGCGACGCGTCGGCGCCGATGCCGTGCGCGTGCGCGGCTCGGCGATCGCGACGTCGCTCGACGGCGACGGTCCGTCGGCGCCGCAGCGCGCGGCCGAACGCGCGTACGCGCAGGCGGCCGTCGGGCCGGAGGATCTCGACGTCGTCGAAGTGCACGACGCGACGGCGTCGGCGGAGCTGCCTGTCTACGAGGAGATCGGTCTCTGCCGCCCTGGCGAAGGGGCAACGCTGCTGCGCTCCGGCGCGACGGCGCTTGGGGGAAGCATTCCCGTGAACGTCAGCGGAGGGTTGCTCAGCAAAGGGCATCCCGTGGGCGCGACCGGCGCCGCGCAGCTCGTCGAATTGGTGGACCAACTGCGCGGCCGCGCCGGAGCCCGCCAAGTGGAAGGAGCGCGCGTGGCGTTGGCGGAGAACGCCGGCGGCCACTTGGGCGGCGGCCCTGCCGTCGCGGTGGTCACCATCCTCTCGCGTTAGCTGGGCGTCTCGACGGTTTCAGCGGCGAGCAGCGCGCGCAGCTCCGTCTTGACGACCTTGCCGTAGTTATTCTTCGGGAGCGCCTCGACGTAGCGGTACGCCTTGGGTCGCTTGAAGCGCGCGATGTGCGCCAGGCAGAGGGCGTCCAATTCGTGTTCGGGTGCGGCGTGGCCGGGCTTGGTCACGACGAAGGCGACGACTTCCTCGCCCCATTCCGGGTGCGGGCGTCCGACGACCGATACTTCGAGCACGCCTTCGTGGCGAAGCAGCACCTCCTCCACTTCGCGCGGATAGATGTTGCTGCCGCCGCTGATGATGAGATCCTTCGAGCGGTCCTTGAGCGTCAGGAAGCCGTCCTCGTCGAAGGCGCCCACGTCGCCCGTGTGCAGCCATCCGTTGCGCAGCGTCGTCGCGGTGGCTTCGGGATTGTGCCAGTAGCCGTTCATCACGATGTCGCCGCGCGCGCAGACTTCTCCGATCTCTCCCACGGGGAGCGGACGGTCGTCGGGATCGACGACGCGCACCTGAACGCCGGTGAACGGCCTGCCCACGGAGGCGATGCGCCGTTCGTAGCGCGGATGCGAGCGATCGGCAATCGACGCCTTCGGCAGCGCCGTGATCGTCATCGGCGCCTCACCTTGGCCATAGATCTGGGCGAAGCGATCGCCGAATCGCGCCAGCGCGCGCTTGAGGTCTTCAACGTACATCGGCCCGCCGCCGTAGACGATGGTCTTGAGATGGTCCACCGGGACATCGGCGTCTTGCGCCGCGCTCACCAGCCGCGAGACCATCGTCGGGGCAAAGAAGGAGCTGACGCTGCGGTGCGCGCCGAGGAGCTCGAAGATCTCGGCGGGATCGAAATGACCGCTCTCAGGAATCACTTGCGCCGCGCCCCCCGCGAGGAACGGCAAGCCGTAGAGCCCCGAGCCATGCGACATCGGCGCGCCGTGGAGGAAGGTATCCGTGTCGGCCACCGCATCGATGTCGGCATAGTAGCAATAGATCATCACCAGCAAGTTGCGGTGGCTGAGCGTGGCCCCTTTGGGGCGGCCCGTCGTTCCGCTGGTGTAGAACAGCCACGCCGGCTCTCCAGCGTCGCTTTGCCATGCCTCGATGGTGTCGGCACGGCAAGCGCGGCGATACTCCGCGCCGCCGATCTCGATCGCGCATTCGAACGTCGGCAGCTCGTCGACGAGCGGCGCGACGCTCTCCATCATATCCGTCGTGGCGAAGCAGAGGCGCGCGCCGCTATGATGCAAGATATAGGCGAATTCGCGCGGGTGGAGCTTCGCGTTCATCGGAACGGCGCAGAGGCCGGCATGCCACGCGGCATAGAGCACCTCGATGAACTGGGGACAGTTGGTCGCCGCCACCGCCACGCGATCGCCGGGCGAAAGCCCGTAGCGCTCGCGGAGCGCCCCGGCTACGGCCGCAACGCGCATCGAGAGCGTCCCGTAGTCGGCATAGAGCCGGGCCCCGACATAGATAGCCGGAGCCCCGCCGGCGGCGCGACCGTTGCGGTGCAGGAGCGCGGCAAGATTCATGTGGCTGAGATATATCTACGCCTGCGCCTCCGGCGCCTGCAGGACGCCGCGGCGGATTTGGTCCTCCTCGATGGACTCGAAGAGCGCGCGGAAGTTCCCTTCGCCGAAACCTTCATCGCCCTTGCGCTGAATGAACTCGAAGAAGATGGGGCCCAGCACCGTGCCTGAGAATATCTGCAGCAAGACGCGCGTCGCGCCGCCGTCGACCACGCCTTCGCCGTCGATGAGGATGCCGCGCTCTCGCAACCGTTGCACGGGTTCGCCGTGGCCCGGCACGCGCCGATCGATCTTCTCGTAGTACGTCTCAGGTGGCGACGGCATGAACGGCAGTCCTCGCGAGCGCAACTCGTCGACGCTCTGGTAGATGTCGCGGCAGCCGCAGGCGATATGCTGAATGCCTTCGCCTTTGTACTCGTGCAGGTACTCCTCGATCTGGCTGCGCTCGTCGGCCGACTCGTTGATCGGGATGCGGATCTTCCCGCACGGGCTCGTCATCGCGCGCGAGTAGAGGCCCGTGAGCTTTCCTTCGATATCGAAGAAGCGAATCTGCCGGAAGCCGAACACCTTCTCGTAGAACGAGGCCCACGTGTCCATCCGGCCGCGATGAACGTTGTGCGTCAAGTGATCGATGTAGAAGAGGCCGGCGCCGGCCGGCTCCGGATCGCGCTCTCCCGTCCATTCGAATTCCAGGTCGTACGGCGTGGCGCCGTCGCGATAGCGATCGGTGAAGTAGATGAGCGAGCCGCCGATGCCGCGGATGGCCGGCGCCTTGAGCGTCTTCTCATGGGCGCTCAGCTCGGCCGGCTCCGCGCCGTGTTCGAGGGCGTGCCGATAGGCGTGCGCGGCGTCGACCACGCGCCAGGTCATCGATGCCGCGCAGGGGCCGTGCTGCTCGGCGAAGCGGGTGGCGTGCGACCCCGGCTCCGCGTTGGCGAGAAAATTCAGCCCGCCTTGGCGCCACAGCGAGATGGCCTTGGTCTTGTGCGTTGCCACGCGCGTGAAGCCCATCGTCTCGAAAAGCTTCGTCAGCGCATCGGGATCCGGATGCGCGAACTCGACGCACTCGAACCCATCCGTTCCAGCCGGATTCGTCTCGGAGATGGTGGCTGGTGGGGCGTCATGCGGATATGGACCCATATCGCTACTCCAGTCTGCCGTCAGGAAGGTGGCGCAAGCAATCGCCGCGGATCCATTCGACGCCGGTTCGACCGGGCTCCCGTGACGTCGCCGAGTATCTCTGGCACGAATTCGGCGATGTTCATCTCATGTGGCCTTGACAACTCACAGGGCCGGGGATATCCTATGTGAGGTTCCTCGTTAGGTGAGGCGTCTACACGATGACACGCCGCTGCCCGGAAAGGTCGAGAGACCCCAACGGGTGGACCAGGCACCGCCGAATCAAGGCGGTACCTAATGCGGCTGAACGGAAGAAGTTCTATAGCGTGTAGTGCTGAAGCTCGACGCTGAGGGATGTGCCGGACGGATCGCCCGGCTGGTTTCTTGGCCGTCAGCTGCGAGGAGCAGCGGCGGCTTTTTGCTTTGCAGGAGAGGAGGTGATGATTCCGCCGTGGACGGCAGTACCGGAAACCTACGCAGCTCGATTCCCCAGACTCGCGATGAGTCGACCTCGCTGCGCGCCGTCACGCGGCACGCGGCATAACGACCCGAAGGAGGACATGCGATGTCGTTCCCCATTTCCGTGCGCCCACCGGGCGGCATGATTGCCAAGCTCCTCTCGTCTTCCATCAAGCGCAAGGCGCGCAAAGCGCTCTACGAGGGAGCGTCCGCGGCGCCGACCGATGACGTCCGCGTTCGCTCGGTGTGGGCGGAGCGCTCAACGTACGTGCCCGAGCGGCCGCAGCGCTTTTTCTCGCTTCTCTCACCCTACCTGCGTTGATGACGCGCTCCTGGAGATCGTGGATCATGCCCCCTCCCCAGCTCAGGAAGATCGTCTGGTCGGCGCTGTTCACGCTCGCATCGCTCGGTCACGTGCCGGCCCCCGCGCTCGCCGATGGCGCGCAGGCGGAGCCCGGACCGGCTAGCCCGTCGCCCGCGCCGGGGACCTTCACGCTGCACCTCGACCAGCAGACGATCTTCATCGATCAAGCGACGAACGGGACCGGCATCACGCCGCCGGAAGGTCCGGCGTTCGCCAACGGGTCACCGGCGGCGCCGCTGACGCCGTACGACACGTTCTCCAGCGCGCCGTTGACGCCGGGCGTGGCCGGCGTCGGCCAGCTCTTCTTGACGCCGTCGTATGTGGGCACGAGCTTCGACCTCGAGGCAACGTTCGGTGCGGGCTACGTCCGAGGCAGCACGACGAACGCGGCGTACTGGAGCGAGTCGCTGATGCCCACGCTCAACCCCCATCTCGGCTCACAGGCACTGCCGTATCAGGTCGTCTTTCCGACGCATGCCGGTCAGGACGACGGCACGGCGTTCCGCGCCTCCGTGCTGTCGGCGGCACTGACGACCCACGACGGAAGCCTCCTGTTGCGGGGCGGGTGGTTCCATCTCATCCAGAGCGATCCGTTCGTCTTCACGCCGCCTGCGTTGCCGAGCGTCTCGCCGGCCATCGGCATCCCGACGGCGGAGTCCCTTGGAAACGGCCCACCGAATCTCGATTGGTGGCCCGCGCCGCCCGGGAGCATTCCGCTCCACGGCGCCGACGTCGTCGCCCGCCGGCGCCTTGCAACGGTCGAGCTGACCGATGCGACGCTGCCGTCGTTACCCGATACGTCGGCGCGCCTCACCATGGGTTCGCTGGTCATCGATCACGGCGAAGGGACGCGCTGGTCGGCGCAGGTCGCACGCATCACGACGGGCGGCAAGTCGATTCCGACGACGGTCCTCTTCGGCGCGAACGCGCAATTGATTCCGACGCCGCAGGGCGATTTGCCGGTGAGCATGGTCGGCGGCCAGCGCGAGACGATCGTAGGCGTGCGGGGGGCCTTTCATGCGACGCGGGCGCTCGACGGCGTGATCGAATACGGTCACTCCACGTACGATGCCGATGACGTCGCCGAGCCGGGAACGGCCAAGCCGGGCAACTTCTATCGTGCGGGCATCTCGCGCAACGTCGGCCGCGCAAAGGCTTCCGTGGACTGGTACCGCAACGAGCCGTACTACGCGACGATCCTGCTCCCGTACGGCGTGCCGGAGAATGTCTGGAGCGTGGCATGGGCGTGGCCCGGGCAATGGCTGAAATCGAATTACCAGATCATCGACAACAGCGTCGCGAACGTGAACCGCCAAGGCTATCGGCTCAAGTACGCGCTCTCGGGCGGCCCGTTGGAGTTGAGTCTGGCCTACGCGAGCTTCTCGCAGATCCAACCGATCACGCTGCGAAACGCGGCTACCACGGGTTTCGTCGACGGGTTCTTTCTGCCGCAGCAGCCGACGTTCGCCACCTTGGGGCGTCAGCATCAGTACGAGCTCTGGGCTGCCTGGCATCCCAGCTTCGGCGATGTCACGTTCGATTACGTGGAGGATACGATGCACCGCGACGCCGCGCCGAGCCAGCCAGCCGACGCGGTCTCCTACGACACGCCGGAGACGGCGGTTGCGTTCGCTCGCCGCTTCGGTCCCCGGATGCTGGCGTCGATCGGATGGGCTCGCTACGGAATGCGCGGAAGCTTCGCGCAAGGCGCGGCCACGAACGTCGACTTCTCTCAGCGCGTCGTCTTCGGCGGCGTGGAGGTTCAGGAAACCCCTCACACGGCCACGCTTATCGACGTGCGCAGGTCCGCGTTCTCCGGCATCCCGATCGCGCCGGGGAACCCCTCGCCGAACTTCATGGGGACGCTGTTGATCGTGGAGCAACGCGTGCGCTTCTAAAGTGTCGCCGCGCGATCTCCGCGAAGGCTTGCAAGAGCGCGGGGAGCTGCGTGTCGCGGTGCCACGCCATCTGCGTCACGATCGTGAACACCGGTCCGAACAGATCTAGCGCCGCGAGGTCGCCGCGCGCCAGTTCCTCACGGACTGCGATCTCGGGGAGAATCGCGATGCCGATGTCGGCCATGACGCAGTGTTTGATCGCTTCGATGCTGCCGAACTCGAGCGTGACGGCCGGTTGGGCGCCGGCGCGCGCCAACGCTCGCTCGAAGATCTCGCGATAGCTGCGGCCGCGTTCCGTCGCCAAGAGGGTCTCACCGTCGAGCTCCTCAAGGCCGACGTTCCGGCGCCGCGCGAAGCGGTGCGCGGGTGCGACGATCACGACGAGCGGCTCGACGAGCACGCGCTCGACGGCCAGCTCGTACTCTGGCGTCGCCTCCTCCATGATGAAGGCGATGTCGAGCGAGCCGTCCGCAAGGCCGCGGCGCAGCTCCGATCCGATTCCGGGACGCAGGCGCACCTGCGCGGCCGGAAAGCGGCGGCGGAACTCCTGGAGGACGCCGGGGAGCCGGTAGGCGCAGAGGGACTCCGTGGCGCCGACGGAGATCGTTCCGGTCGTCGGCTCGCGGCCGTTGACCGCGGCTTGCGCCTCCTCGGCCAGCCGCAGGATGCGGTCGGCGTAGTCCAGCAGGCGCTTTCCTCCCTCCGCGAGGCGTAGCCGTTTGCCCAAACGGTGGAAAAGCGGAACTTCGAACTCGCGCTCGAGGCTTTGGATCTGGGCCGTCACGCTGGATTGGGCGTAATTGAGCGCTTCGGCGGCCCGGGAGACGCTGAGCGTGGTCGCCACCGCTCGGAAGGTCGCTAGCTGTCGGAGCTCCATCAGAGGCTCAATTCATCGGAAACAATGATATGTGATATCGTGTATATCGTGTAACATGATGGAGGTTCCTCCGCTACCATCGTGAGAGAGATGCGCCGATCCACGATTGCCGCCCTGACCGAGGAGCTGATCCGCCGCGAGGATGAGGTGGGGGCGCACAACTACGCCCCCCTCGACGTCCTCCTGAGCCATGGCGAGGGCGTCTGGGTTCTCGACGTCGAGGGACGCCGGTATCTCGACTGCATCAGCGCCTACTCGGCCCTCAATCACGGCCATCGTCATCCGCGCATCGTTCGCGCGCTGGTCGACCAGGCCGAGCGCCTCGCGCTGACCTCGCGCGCCGTTCGAAGCGATCGCCTCGGCCGCTTTCTCGAGCGTCTGACGGGCGTTGCCGGCCACGAGGCCGCGCTTCCCATGAACACGGGGGCGGAGGCCGTCGAGACGGCGATCAAGCTGGCGCGCCGCTGGGGGTACCGCCGCAAAGGCATTCCCCGTGATCGCGCCGAGATCGTCGTGTTCGACGGCGCCTTCCACGGGCGCACGACGACGATCGTGGGCTTCTCCAGCACGGAGCGGTATCGCAGCGACTTCGGACCGTTCACGCCCGGCTTTCGCCGCGTTCCGTATGGCGATCTCGCCGCGCTCGAAGGCGCCGTCGACGATCGCACGTGCGCCGTGCTGATCGAGCCGATCCAGGGCGAAGGCGGCGTGATCGTTCCGCCGCCGGGCTATCTGCAGGGCGTCGCGGCGCTCTGTCGCGATCGAAACGTTCTGTTCGTCGCCGATGAGATTCAGACGGGCTTCGGACGCACGGGCGATCTGTTCGCGTGCGATCACGAAGGCGTTCGCCCGGACGTGTTGATCGTGGGTAAAGCGCTCGGCGGCGGGCTCTACCCCGTTTCCGCCGTTCTTGCGGCGTGGCGCATCATGGAGCTTTTCGGCCCAGGCGATCACGGCAGCACGTTCGGAGGAAATCCGTTGGCTTGCGCCGTCGGTGAGGCGGCGATCGACGTGTTGCTCGACGAGCGGCTGACGGAGCGCGCCCGCCAGCGCGGCGCCGAGCTGATCGAAGGTCTGCGCGCCATAAGCTCGCCGCTGGTGCGCGAGGTGCGCGGGCGAGGCTTGCTCATCGGCGTCGAGCTCACGATGCCGGCCCGCGCATTGAGCAAGCTGCTGATCGATGAGGGCATCCTGGCAAAGGAGACGCATGACTGCGTCCTGCGCATCGCGCCGCCGCTGACCCTCGACCGCGAGCACGTTCTCACGATCTTGCGCGGCGTCGAGCGCGCGCTCCGCCGACTCGAACGGAACTCGTCCCCGTGAGGAGCTCGTCCCCGTGCGCTACCTAATGTGTCCTCCCGAGCACTTTCGTCTGGAGTACGCGATCAACCCGTGGATGCGCGTCGATGTCGCCGTGGTCGACCGGCGGCGGGCGTACGAAGAGTGGCTGCGCTTGCGGCACGTCATGGAGAGCATCGCGGACGTCGAGATCATCGAGCCGGAGGCTGGCCTCCCAGACATGGTCTTCGCCGCCAACGGCGCCTTCGCGCTGGGACGCGACGTCTTGATCGGGCGTTATCGTCACCAAGAGCGGCGCGGCGAAGAAGCGCGGGTTCGCGCGTGGTTCGCTTCGCGCAACTACACGATCCACGAGCTCCCGGAAGGCGTGCCCTTTGAGGGCACCGGCGACGCCATTCTCGACCGCAGCGGCCGGTGGATCTGGGCGGGCGAAGGTTTCCGTTCCGACCGCCGCGCGCACGACGTGCTCGCGCGATGCTTCAACATGGAGGTCGTATCGCTGCATCTGGTCGATGAGCGCTACTATCACCTCGATACGTGCTTCGCGCCGTTGACGGGAGGCTACGTCATGTATTATCCGGCAGCGTTCGACGCCGCGTCGCGCCGCGCCATCGAAGACCGCGTGCCGCGAGAGCGGCGCATCGTGGTCAGCGATGCCGATGCGGCGGCTTTCGCGTGCAACGTTGCCAACGTCGGCAGAGTCGTCGTGGCGCACGCTCTCTCGGCGGAGCTGCGCGAGCGCCTCGAAGGACTTGGCTTCGCCGTTGCGATAACCCCGGTCTCGGAATTCTTGAAGGCGGGCGGCGCAGTGTTCTGCATGATGCTTCGCCTCGAGGATGAGCCCATCGCGGCAGCTGGCCGATCCTGCAAGGCCTGGCAGAGGCGTCACAAAGACAAGCGGTTCCGCCGAGCGCCCGCTTGATGAGGTAGGGCACGGTCCTCTTCGCAATTTCCGAATTGCGGCGGCCGAGCGGCTAGCGGGTTTGTGTGTCGTTCGGCTCATCCGCGTAGAGTGAGCCCACTAGGGGCTTCGGAAGCGTGCCTTAACCGCGGCTGGGTACAAGACCAGCGTAGGCCTCTCGTTTCTTGAGAGATGGGCAGAGGTGCGACCATGGGCAAACTCATCGAGCTGAACGCGCAAGGGGACACCACGTCGCTTTGGGATCCGACGGACGAGGCGTCGGTGCGCGAAATGAACGAAAAGTTCATCTCGTTGATGGAGCGCGGCTTTACGCTCGTCGAACGCCGTCCCGGCGAGCCGACGTTCCATCGCGCGACGACGTTCGATCCCGAAACCGAGGAGGTCATCGCCATCTTTCCGATGACGGGAGGATAGATGGACGCCTCGACGGCCGCCGCAACGATCGGTGCGGTCGTCTTCTGTGCGCTGCTGATCGCGTTCGGCGTCCTCGTCCTCTGCCGGGGTGACGGGGTGCTCTTTCCCGAGACGCGGAGCCGAAGCTCCGATGCGGAGCGCCGCGCGCGTGAGCTATTGTTCACGCACTTGCGCCCGGACCAGCGCGCGGAGTACGAGGAGCAATCGATCGTCACCGTCGTCGGCGAATCGGGGAATTGCTACTATCTCTCGCCGGCCGATATCGTGGTGCGCCTCAAGCAGGGCGGCGTTTACCGGATGTGCATCGTCCCACGGATACGCGATCCGGTACCGGCCGACGACGTCCTGTTGGCGAAGAAGCTGCTCATCGAGGCGGACGAACAGACGTTTCTTGCCACGGCCACGCGATGGCCGTGGCTGAGCTGGTGAAGCCCCCGCACCGGAGCCCGTGAACCTCATCACATTTCGCACAGCGGAGCGTTCGCCATTCGTCACGATTTTGCCATGAAGCGTTAAGCTGGCTTTGAGGAAAATGCGTTAGACTAGGGGCGATGAACCATGTTCATGCCTGCGTGCTCATCCCGGGGTCCCTGGGAACGATAGAGACCCGGCTCCATCGCCATCTTGCGGCGCTCCGCGGCGACGGGGGATCGGCGTCGCTGGTTTTGCGCGTCCCCGATCTCTCGACGGATCATCGCACGGAGATCCGGCTCCATCTCGACGACGCGTTCGGCGCCAGTGAAACGCGCGGGATGTCGTCGGTGTCGTGGGCGCCACTCTCGGAACGCGCATGCCCCGAGTTCAAGGGCGCATTGCTGCTCTGGGCGCTCGACGCGCAATCGTCCTGGATGGGCATCGACGGCGTCTTCGAGTGGCCGATGCGGGCGCCGGCAGGCAACGCGGAACGCGCGTTGGCCCACGGCGCGACGGTGGAGATCGCCTTCGATATCTTGCGCCGCTTCGAATCGCTGATCGCGAACTGACGGTCGTACCTCTAGACGTGGGCCCTGTACTGACTGCGCGTTCGAGATTCCTCGAAGAGGTGCAGCATCGCCGCATTGAACTTCGGAATATCGGCTGGTTTACGGCTGGTCGTGATCTGTCGATCGGTAACGCTGATCTCATCGACCCATTGACCGCCCGCGTTACGGATGTCCGTCTTCAACGACGGCCAGGACGTGAGGCGGTAGCCGCGCACGATGTCGGCCTCGATCAACATCCATGGCGCGTGACAGATCGCCGCGATCGGTCGGCCGCCGTCGAACATCGCGCGCACGAATCGCACGGCGTCGGGTATCGTTCGGAGGATATCGGGATTACGAATGCCTCCGGGGAGCAGCAATGCGTCGAACTGCGCGGGGTCGGCTTGATCCAGCGCCATCTCGACGAGAAACGTGTCACCCTTCTCGATATGATTCATGCCTTGCACGCGAACGTGCGCCGGTGAGATCAGAACCCGTCTCCGCTCCCGCGTCGTCGAGCGCCCTCCGAGGCTCCGTCATCTCGACCTGTTCGAAACCGTCGGCGACGAGGATCGCCACCTTCATGCCTTGCAGTCGTTCCGTAGTGCTCATGAAGCGATCTTTCCCGGCACTGGTGCCGATAAACGGCTTCGCGAGGAGATGGCGACGGACGAAGGAAAACGAGCGAACCCCGAGGCGCCAAGGAGGAGTAAGCGGAATGTCGAGCGGTGTAGTGGAGCGGGAGACGATCGACGTCGCCGACGGAACGAAGATGACGCTGCACGTCGCCAGACCGCCACTCATGCGAGCCGGGACGCCGGGCATCCTCGTCTTTCAGGAAGCCTACGGCGTGAACGCCCACATTCGGGACGTCGTCGCTCGCTTCGCCCGACAGGGCTTCGTCGCCGTGGCCCCGGAGCTCTATCACCGTACCGCGCCCGGCTTCGAAGGCCGCTACGATGATCTCGAGGGCGCGCGGGCGCACGCGGCGCGGATGACGGAGGAAGGGCTCCTGGCCGACGTGGCGGCGGCCTTCGCGTGGCTCCAGAGTCAGCCGATGGTCGCCAAGGATCGCATCGCCGGCATCGGCTTTTGCATGGGTGGACGCGTATCGTACGTTGCGAACTCAGCCGTGCCGCTTCGCGCGGCGATTTCCTTCTACGGCGGGGGCATCGCCCCGGGCCTGCTCCATCTCGCCGGGAAGCAGCATGCTCCTTTGCTCATGTTCTGGGGAGGCCTAGACGCCCACATCGGACCGGAACAGTACCGCGCCGTCTCCGACGCGCTGCGCGAGGCAAAGAAGCCGTATGAGTGCGTCGTCTTCTCGTATGCCGACCACGGATTCTTTTGCGATGCCCGCCCCAGCTACAGCGAGAGCGCGGCGCGCCAGGCATGGGTCTTGAGCCTCGAGTTCCTACGCGTAAACGGCGTGCTCGAAGGCGCGGGGGCGTAACGATGGCGCGCTATTTCTGTCACGACCATCCCGACGTTCTCACGCTGGAGACGTGGGTGGTGGACGCCCGGCCCGGCGCCGTCGCCTTAGAGCGGACGCCGTTCTATCCGGGGGGCGGCGGCCAACTTCCCGACCGCGGCGCCGACAACGATCGGCTGCGCGCGCTGGAAGCCGAGGTCAACGACGCGATCCGCCAAGACCTGCCGTTACGGATCGACTATGTGCCGCATGACGTCGCCATGGCGCAGGCAGGCTTGATCCGCAGCCGTTCCGTGGCGCCTCCACCGGACGAGCAGGGCTTGGTCCGCATCGTCGAGATCGTGGGACTGGATCGGCAAGCCTGCGGCGGAACGCACCTGGCGTCGACGGGGCGGTCCAGCCCCGTGCGGATCCTCAAGGTGGACAACAAGGGGCGCCACAACCGCCGCATCCGAATCGGCTTGGTCCGTTCTCAGTAATCTCCCAGGACATTCCCGGCCTACTCTTAGGGAGGTGTGCTACCTTTGCCCTAAGAGGGACAATGCGATGACGGATACGGCTGCCGTGCTGACGATGATCTTCTCCACGCCGCTCGCCTCACCGGCCATCGTGCAGGGCGTGGTGAACACGGGGTCCATCTCGGCATCACACCGCGCGGTGCTGGACTACGCCGCCGGGAGCCCCCTGGTGACCGTTCTTCTCGTCGTGGCTTTGGTCGCGGCCGCCACCACGTCGTTCGTCTTGGCAGGCATCTCGGCGCGTCGCGAGCGCGCGCTGCGGCGAACCTGTTGGGGACCTTGGTGGGTCCGCTGATCAGCGTTGAATCAACGGCCGTCGAACGTCACGCCGCCTTTCTGGACTTCCTGATAGGGGAGCAGCCACACCAGCGACTCATCGTGGAGATCGACGACCTGGATCCGATTGCCGAACGGATCGCGGAAATCGCAGCGAAACGGCGGAATCAACTCTAGGCCGTATTTCTTCGTGAGCTTCTCGCGCACTTCGGCCAGCTGCTGCTCGTTGCGCACCATGAGCCCGAAGTGCCGGGCTCGGTCGGGCCGTGCCTTGTCCACCTGGAAGATGGCCAGAAACTGGTGCTCGCCGAGCTTGAAGAACGCATCGCCTTCGCCCTCGTCGAGCTTTTCGAGATTGAAGACGTCCTGGTAGAAGGCGACGGCCTTCTCCACGTCGTCCACTTCGATCGCAATGTGATTGCAGCCGTACACTTTCACGCCCATGGGGGACTCCTCTCTGCGGGGTACTGTGCCCAAGCTTCGCCCCGCGCGATCGCGCCGCATTGCGGGCCATGAAATAGGCGGCACCGCCGAGATCGGTCCCTAGCGTGCCGGCGGGCAGTTGCCTTGCTGGCTATCGCGGGACGCAACCGGAGCCTGCTCGAGTCTGGTTGAATACGGAACGATGCTACGGGACCTTCATCCGCTCGTCAGCGACTGGTTTACCGCCCGCTATGGCGAGCCTACGGAGCCGCAAGTTCGCGGCTGGCCCTTGATCCGGGCCGGCAAGGACGTGCTGATCTCGGCGCCGACAGGCTCCGGAAAGACGCTCGCCGCGTTTACGATCTGTCTCGACGGCCTCGTGCGCCGCGCTCTTGAAGACGACCTTCCGGACCAAACGTTGGTCGTCTATGTCTCACCCCTCAAGGCGCTGAGCAACGACGTCCGAAAGAACTTGGAGATCCCGCTGGGCGAGCTGCAGATCTTCGCGCTCGAGCGCGCCATGGCGCTGGCCCCGATTCGTACGGCCGTTCGCACGGGAGATACGAAGACGCTCGACCGGCAGCGCATGCTGCGCAAGCCCCCGCACGTGCTCGTGACGACGCCGGAGTCCCTCTTCATCTTGCTCACGGCGGAGAAGTCACGGCGGCTCTTCGCCGGCGTCTCGACGGTGATCGTCGACGAGATCCATGCCGTGGCGGGTGACAAGCGAGGCTCGCATTTGGCACTCACGCTCGCGCGGCTGGACGCGCTGGTGGAGCAAAACGGCGGGCGAAAGCCGCAACGCATCGGCCTCTCCGCGACCGTCCGTCCGCTCGACGCAGTCGCGCGCTTCCTGAGCCCGAACGCGGAGATCGTCGAAGTGGGACATCGCCGAGAGATGTCGCTTTCCGTGGAGGTCCCAAGCGACGAGCTCGGTCCCGTTGCCAGCAACGAGATGTGGAGCGAGATCTACGACCGCGTCGCCGAGCTCATCCGCACGCATCGCACGACGCTGGTTTTCGTGGGCACGCGGCGCATGAGCGAGCGCGTCGCGTTTGCCCTGACGGAGCGCCTTGGTGAAGACGTCGTGCTTCCGCACCACGGTAGCCTTTCGCGCGACATACGCCTCGCCACGGAGCATCGCCTCAAGAGCGGCGACCTGCGGGCCGTCGTCGCGACGGCGTCTCTTGAGCTGGGCATCGACATCGGCGCGATCGACCTGGTGGTGCAGCTCGGCACGCCGCGCTCCATCGCCATCGCGCTCCAACGCATCGGCCGCTCCGGCCACTGGGTCGGCGCAAAGCCGGAGGGGCGGATCTTCGCGATGACCCGCGACGAGCTGCTCGAGTGCGCGGCGCTCGTTCGCGCCATTCGCGCGGGGGTGCTCGACGCGATCACCATCCCGACAGCTCCGCTCGATATCCTCGCGCAGCAGATCGTCGCGGCTTGCGCCGTACAGGAGTGGGAAGCCGATGCGCTCTACGCGCTGGTACGCACGGCGTATCCATACCACGATCTTGCGCGCCGCGACTTCGACGAGGTCGTGTCGGTGCTGGCCGACGGCATCGCCACGTCGCGCGGTCGAAGCGGCGCCTTCCTTCATTTCGATCGCGTGAACGGTCGTCTGCGCGGACGCCGGGGGGCTCGCATAGCCGCGATCACGTCCGGCGGCGCGATCCCGGAGACGGCGAACTACAATGTGGTCGCGGAGCCCGATGGACAGGTCGTGGGAACGCTCGACGAGGACTTCGCCGTCGAGAGCATGGCCGGCGACATCTTCCTGCTCGGCACGAACTCCTGGAAGATCCGGCGTGTCGAACCGGGCGTGGTGCGGGTGGAAGATGCGCACGGCGCTCCGCCGTCGATTCCGTTCTGGAACGGCGAAGGTCCCGGGCGCACGCTCGAGCTATCGCGCGAGGTGTCCGGGCTGCGGGCAGCCATCGATGAACGCGGGGATGCCGATGCGCAAGAATTCCTCATGCGGGAATGCGGGTTGGATCGCGCCGGCGCCGAGCAGGCCGTCACCTATGTCCGTGCCGGGAAAGCCACCTTGGGCGTCGTGCCGACCGATCGCACGATCGTGGCGGAACGGTTCTTCGATGAGGGCGGCGGGATGCAGCTGGTCCTGCATACGCCGTTTGGCGCGCGCATCAATCGCGCGTGGGGCTTGGCGCTGCGCAAGCGCTTTTGCCGCTCGTTCAACCTGGAGCTGCAAGCGGCCGCTACGGATAACGGGATCGTGCTCTCGCTCACGGATCAGCACGCGTTTCCGCTGGAGATCGTCTTCGAGTACGTGAAATCGGCGAGCGTCGAGTACGTGCTCACCCAAGCGCTCCTGGCCGCGCCCATGTTCGCGGCGCGCTGGCGCTGGAACGCGACGCGGGCGCTGGCGATCTTGCGTATGAACGGGGGGCGCAAAGTGGCCCCTCAGCTGCAGCGCATGCGTGCCGACGACCTGCTGGCCGCCGTGTTCCCCGATCAAGCGGCGTGCGCGGAGAACCTTACGGGTCCCATTCGCATCCCCGATCACATGCTGGTGCGCGAGACGATCGATAACTGTCTCCACGAAGCGATGGATCTCGACGGCTTGCTCGACGTGCTCCGCGGCGTGGAGAGCGGGACCATTCGAACGGCTGCCGTCGATACGCCCGAACCGTCGCCGTTCTGTCACGAGATCCTCAACGCGAATCCCTATGCGTTTCTGGACGATGCGCCGCTGGAAGAGCGACGAGCGCGCGCCGTGCAGTTGCGCCGCACGATTCGCGACGACGTCGACGGTGCGGGGGTGCTCGACCCGGCCGCTATCGCGGAGGTCACCGAATCGTCGTGGCCCGTGGTGCGCGACGCCGATGAATTGCATGACGCGCTGACCACGCTCGTGGTTCTGCCCCCCGTGCCGGCATGGAGCGCGTGGTTCGATGAGCTGGTCGCCCAAGGGCGGTCGACGACGCTCGCCGTAGGCGAAGCGCGCTTCTGGACGTGCGCCGAGCGCCTCGACGTGGCGGGTGCGGCGTATCCGAGCGCGACGATGCAGCCGGAGATCGCGGCAGTTCCGTCTCCGCACGTACCCGAACGCCGTGAAGACGCGCTCGCGGAGATTCTGCGCGGCTGGCTGGAATCGGGTGGTCCCGTGACGGTGGCGGAGCTCGCCGAACGCTTCGCGGTGGAGGCCACGGCGATCGAGATCGCGCTGATTCGGCTCGAGACGGAAGGGCAAGTTCTGCGCGGGCGATTCCGCGGTGGCGGTACGGAGGAATGGTGCAACCGGCGGGTGCTCGCACGGATCCACCGCCTGACCATCGGGCAGTTGCGGCGGGAGATCGAACCCGTCACGACGGCCGAGTACGTGCGCTTTCTCTATCGCTGGCAGCGCGTTGCGCCGGCGTCACGCTTGCACGGCATCGACGGCACGCTGCACGTCATCCGTCAGCTCGAAGGCTACGAGATTCCGGCTGCCGCGTGGGAAGCGCAGATTTTGCCGGCGCGCGTCGCGGGGTATCGGCGAGAGTACCTCGACCAATTGTGCTATTCGGGCGAGGTGATGTGGGGCCGGCTCTCTCCGCACCCGGCGCTCGGACCGAACGATGACGGACGCAAACGCCGCGTGCGGCCGACGAAGCTTGCGCCGATCTCGCTCTTCACGCGCGACGACGCGGAAGAGCTGATCGTGCGCAGGAGATACGAGATGACGGGGCTTTCGCATGCGGCGCAGGAGGTGTTCGCGGAGATCCAGCGCCGGGGGGCGCCGTTCTTTGCCGACATCGTGCGCGGCACGAAGCGTCTGCCGAGCGAAGTCGAGGAAGCCCTCTGGCAGCTGGTGGCGGCCGGATTGGTGACGGCGGACGGATTCGACGCGCTGCGCTCGTTGATCGATGCGAAACGCCGTCTGGGCGAGAAGGGGCATCGCGCGCGCCCGCGCTCGTCGAGCGGGCGATGGACCCTGTTGGCATCGACGAAGGAGCGCATCGACGCGGAGGCGTTCGCGCGGCGGCTGCTCGATCGATGGGGAGTCGTCTTCCGCGACGTCATCGCGCGGGAGAGTCTTGCGCCGCCTTGGCGCGAGCTGCTGACCGCCCTTCGTCGCATGGAAGCGCGCGGTGAGATTCGCGGCGGCCGTTTCGTGGCGGGATTCGTCGGCGAGCAATTCGCCCTTCCCGAAGCCGTCGAAGCGTTGCGCGCGGCGCGCCGCAGCGGCGACGCGGGAGACGTCGTTCACGTTGGGGCGTACGATCCTCTCCAGCTCGCCGGCGTGATTCTTCCCGACGTGCATCGTGACGGGCTGCGCTCCATATCGTAGGACGAGACCCTCGGCCGGGCCACTACAGCATCGGAAGCGCTCGGGGACGAGGACCGAGCGGAAACGCCGCGTCGAAACCGTCCGTGACCAAACGGACTGTAGCCCACGACGGCGACGCCGTTGCTCACGCCCCAGGAGAGGATCTTGCCGTCGCGGTGGAGCTGTTCGAATGCCGCGATCATGTCTTCCAGCGCCTGGGCGACCATTGTCTCGGCGATGCCCGATCCATACATCTCCGCCGTGTCCATACGCGTCATGCCGAGATCGAGACCTCGGCGCAAAGCAGCGATCGCCGATGTGCGGTCGCCGAGTTCGATGTTCCAGGTTCCTTGGCCGATCACCGCCTGGCGCGTGCGAGCAGCTGGGCATTGATGGCGACGATGACGGTCGAGAGAGACATGAGCACTGCGCCGGCGGCCGGAGACAGCACGACCCCCCGCGTGAACAGGGCGCCCGCAGCCAGGGGAATGGCAACGGCGTTGTACCCCGTCGCCCAGGCGAGGTTTTGCACCATCTTCGCGTAGGCGGCGCGCGACAGCTCGATGAGCTCCACCACGTCTCGAGGATCCGAGCGCACGAGCACCACGTCCGCGGACTCGATCGCGACCTCCGTGCTGGCGCCGATGGCGATGCCGATATCGGCGTCCGCGAGGGCGGGCGCGTCGTTGATCCCGTCGCCTACCATGGCGACGACAAGCCCCCGGTGCCTGATCTCGGAGACGCGAGATGCCTTCTGGTCTGGTAGGACGCCGGCGAAATACTCGTCGAGAGCCAGCGCCTTCGCAACCCACGCGGCCACAGCGTCAGCGTCTCCCGTGAGCATCATGACGCGAACGCCCATCGCCTTGAGGCGAGCGATGGCCTCACGCGAGGTCGGCCTGATGATGTCGGCCAGTGCGATCGCGCCGATCACGCGGTCGTCGCTGAGCACGAAGACGACGGTCTTACCTTCGGTCTGGGCGCGGAGGACGCGAGGGTCGTCCGACTGGATGCCTTTCTCGGTGAGGTAGCTGGGGCTGACGATTCGCACGAGACGACCGCCAATGGCGGCTTGCGCGCCCCTGCCGGGAATCGCTCGAAACTCCGCCGGCGCCGGATACGATAGACGGCGGGCGGCCGCGGCCTCGAGGATGCCGCGCGCGATCGGATGCTCCGACCGGCTTTCGAGAGCGGCGGCGAGAGACAGCAGCTCATCCTCGCTCGCGTCGCCGAGCGGTATGACGTCGCTGACGCCAAAGCGGCCCTCCGTCAGTGTCCCCGTCTTGTCGAAGACGACGGCTTGGATGCATCGCGCTCGCTCGAAGGCCGATCGATCGCGCACCAGCATCCCGGCGCGAGCGCCTAGAGCCGTCGAGACGGCGACGACTAGGGGAATGGCCAGACCCAACGCATGCGGGCAGGTGATGACCATGACCGTCACCATCCTGGCGAGCGCAAAGGTGAAGGGCTCACCCACGAGGAGCCAAACGGCCAAGGTGGCGGAGCCGCTCGCTAGGGCGATGAGGGTGAGTGCCTGCGCCGCTCGATCGGCGAGATCTTGCGCTTGCGAGCGCGACTCCTGAGCCGCGCGAACCAGTTGAACGACCTGCGCAAGATACGAAGCCTCACCCGTCTTCTCGACGCGCACCGTGATGGTGGATTCACCGTTGACGGAGCCGCCGATGACGTTCGCGCCTTCGCCTTTTTCGACCGGGCGGCTCTCTCCAGTGAGCAGCGCTTGATTGACGGTCGTCCGTCCTTCGACGACCGTGCCGTCGACGGGGATCTTCTCGCCGGGCTTGACGAGAACGAGATCTCCGGGCTGCAGGGAGCTTATGGGAACGTCGCGGATGGACCCGTCGCTCGCGATGCGATGCGCCTCCGCGGGCATGAGCGCCACGAGTGCCTCCAGCGCTTGAGAGGCACCCATCACGGACCGCATCTCGATCCAATGGCCAAGCAGCATGACGTCGATGAGCGTGGCCGTTTCCCAGAAGAACACGTCTCCAGGAACGCCGAACGTCACGAGCGCGCTGTAGCCGTAGGCAACGGTGATGGCAAGCGCGATCAACGTCATCATCCCGGGTCGGCGCGTGCGCAGCTCGTCGACGATACCCGTTAGGAAAGGCCAACCGCCGTAGAAGTAGACGCCCGACGCCAACAGGAACTGGGTGACGAGCGCGCCGGGGAACGTCCAGTGTCGCCCACCCGTGAAGAGGCCTTGAATGAACGGAGAGAGCGCAAGGACGGGGACCGTCAACGCCAGCGCTACCCAAAACCGGCGACGGTAATCGGCCACCATGCTCGCGTGGTGGGAGGCGCCTGTCATGCGTATTAGGGACTGGTCGGCGTCGGGGGGCGCGGACTTTCCACGCCCATGCCGCGCATGCCGATCACATAGTTATAGACCCAAGCGACGATCGCGCCGCCGAGCGCCGCGATGCCGATGAACCAGGCGAAACCGAAGAGTCCGGCTCCTACATGCGGGCCGTAGCCCATGTGATACCCCGGACCTCCGTAGTACGGGCCACCCATCATGGGCATCCAGAACAGCATGGGAAGCGTCGACAGCGACGCGAGCAGAGCAAGTGCCGCAAAGGCTGCGGCCATTGCTGCCGGACTCAAGGGCTGATAGCGAGGCGCTTCATTCATCATCTTCACCCCTTCCACGTCTTACGTACTCGCCGAATGTGCAGATCTCGCGAAAGAGCGAGGAAAGCAGCCGAGCCCACCTAGGCCGGACGCGTTTGGTCGCGATGGCGTTGGCCGGTCCTCTGAAAAGCGAGTCGGGCGGGGCATCATGGCGACCTCTCTTTTCGCGGAGCCTGCGAGGGGGCTCATAGAATCCCGCAGTGATCGAGCGCGAGCAGTGCAAGCGCTCGCGCCGCCGTGATGACGTCGGGGATCGACACGCGTTCGTCGGTTGCGTGAGCCAGCTTGACATCTCCGGGGCCGTACTGCAGTGTGGGGATATCGCCGATGCCGGTGAGGAGCCGCAAGTCGCTCCCATAGGGTGCGCCATAGACGTCCGGCGTTCGGCCGCACGTCGCGGCATGCGCGCGACGCATACGCTCCAGCAGGTCTCGATCTTCCGCGCGAAGCCTTCCAGAAGCGAATTGCCCTCCCCACCACTCGACCGAGACGGGATGCTCGCGCAGCCAGGGATCCGCCGCGCAGGCTTCCGCGACGGCGTCTTCCAGCGCACGCCGTGCGGCCCCGACGGGCTCGTCGAGCATCACTCCAAAACGACCTTCGGCGACGAGGCTGTCGGGAACCGAGGATGGCCAGTCGCCGGCGCGAACGGTGCCGATTTCGATGGGATAGGCGATATCCCAACGCCGCATCAATGGATCCACGTCGGTGTTTCGGTGTCGCTCGAGAGATCGCAACGCTTGGAAGATGGGCCAGAGTTTCTCGATGGCGCTCACACCTTCCGTGCGGCGAGAGGCGTGAGCCGCAAGCCCATGCACACGCAGGCGAAACGTCAACGCGCCGCCGTTTGCCGGGACGATGTCGAGGCTTGTCGGCTCCGCGATGACGCATGCGTCGGCGCGCCAGCCGCGGCGCAGCGTCGCGAACGTGCCGAGACCGCCGTCTTCCTCGCTTTGCACGCAGGCCAGTATCACGTCGCCGCGCAGCGGGACGCGCGCGCGCCGCAGTGCGCGTACTGCGAAGATCGCGGCCACAAGACCGCCTTTCATGTCGCACGCGCCGCGACCGTAGACGAACTCTCCGCGGATGCGGCC
>Ga0209168_10000179_pt1 | contig 71424 bp, 55 predicted proteins | sample Coa_R1_FD_187156 | JGI IMG/M metagenome (GOLD analysis project Ga0209168, IMG submission 187156) | Surface soil microbial communities from Centralia Pennsylvania, which are recovering from an underground coalmine fire - Coalmine... | ecosystem: Environmental > Terrestrial > Soil > Unclassified ...
AGACAGTCACAGTGATATTGGAATTTGGGCCGACCACCTGCACGTTGAAGGGCGCGGACGTTGAGCCGCCGGGATCGGGATTGACCACCGTGACCGGCACTGTTCCAACCTGCGCGAGTGTGGGTGTACCTTCAGCCACCAATTCGGTCGGTGCAACGTAAGTGGTGCTGAGCGACATGGTGCCGAGTTTCACGATGGATCCGGGAGTGAACCCGGTTCCGTTTACGGTCATCAAAAATTGCGTGCTCGCGGTGTACGTCGTGGGCGCCACACTGCTGATTACCGGTATCGCATTTTCCAGCGTGACCGTCGCATTGCCCAACCGCGTGGGATCCTCGACACTGGTGGCCGTCACGGTGACTGTGTTCGGCGTTGGCAAAACCAGAGGCGCGGTGTAAGCCCCATTAGCCGCGATGGTCCCGATCGTGGAGTTGCCGCCGGCCACACCGTTTACCGTCCAGGTGACGCTCGGATCCAGAGCTCCGGTCACTGTCGCGGTGAACGCTTGTGGATTGCCGGTGCGCACCATGGCGGTTGCCGGCGCGACGACCACGGCGACTCCGCCCTTGACCACGATGTTCACACCCGTGGAAACACTCGCTCCGGGATCCGGGTTATGCACGGTGATAATCTGCGTTCCCGCTTGCGCGGTGGTCGCCGTGCCCGCTGCCGTCAGTTGTGTCGACGAAACATACGCCGTCATGAGCGCGGTCGTGCCCATGTATGCGACCGCAGTGGGCGCAAAATGCGAGCCGTTCAGCGTTAATAGAAATGGGCCCGGGGGAATGCTCAAGGGAGACACACTGGTCAATTGCGGCAGTGGATTGTTCAGCGTGGCGCTGGCATTGCCGAGCTTTTTGACGTCCGACGTTTCCACCGCGGTGATGGTGATGGAGTTCGGGGCCGGCGGAAATTCCGGGGCCGTGTACATTCCGTTGGCGTCGATCGTCCCGAGCGTCGCGTTTCCGCCCGCAATTCCGTTGATCGACCAATTGACCGCGGGTTTCGAGCCGTCGCCGGTCTTCGCGGTGAATTTTTGCTGCGCTACACCGGGGATGGCTGCGCTTGACGGTGTCACGGTCAATGCAGTCAGCCCCGGTCCTCCGCCTGCTCCCGGATCACCGGGTAGAATTGCCTGGGCGCACCCGCTCAGCAACACCGCCGCAACCAGAATCACCAGCGCGAAATGCCTCACGATTCCTCCGAGTGAATTCCCAATCGTCGGCAGCACACCCCATGCGCATCAATCGCGTGGGGCATTTCAAATTGCGGTGTATTTGGTTGAGGAAGAGTACAAAACTCGAAACACCGATACTACTGGCCTGCGGGGCAGATTCGGAGCAACTGTTCTGGCGTCCCGGTACAGTTCGGAACGTACGGTTGTTTATGGCGCGGTCAAAACGTGTCGCGATATGCGGGCGGCGTGGGGATTTCAGTTGTTTTTTTGCAGAACTCCGCCGAGGGCGCTGGCAAAATCACATTTTAGTTTTTGCGATGCCGCGATTGCTGCCGGCGGTGATGGGTATTCTTCGCCGGCGCAGCGTTACACCAGTTGCTGGCCGCCGTCTATGTCGTAGGTTGCGCCGGTCAAGGCTGTATTGGTCATGACGTGGACGGCCAGGGCGGCGACGTCCTCCGGGCCGACCACTCGGCGGATCGGGAGCGTCTCGCGAAGTTGTTCGCGCCGCGTCTCCAATTGATCGCCGAGCAGCACAGCTGAAAGCGGAGTATCCACGAAGCCGGCGGCGATGAGGTTGACGCGGACCGGGGCGATCTCCAGCGCAAGGCCTTTGGTCAGCGCTGGAAGCGCAGCGGTAAGAGCCGACACGATCGTGAGTCCCCGCACCGTGCGGCGGCCGCCAGTGCCGCCGATGAAAAGCAAAGTGCCTCCAGCACGAACTTTCTTTGCGGCGAAGCGAGCGACCTGCAACGGCAGCAGGAGATGGGCCTCGACTTCCTGGCGCACCTTTTCGATGTCGAGTTCCGCCAGCGGCGCGTAGTAGGGACCCGGGCCGGTGACCAGCACGTGGTCGATCGGCGTGGGGAGTTCCTCGAAGAACTTTTTGAGTTGATCGAAGTTTGTGGCGTCGAACGCCGCGGTGCTGAGCGCACCGAGTTCGCGCGAGGCCTGTTCAAGGTGTTCCGGATTGCGTGCCGCGAGGATCAGTTTGGCTCCCTCGGCGCGCGCGCGCCGCGCCGTTTCGAATCCGATGCCGGCGCTGCCGCCAATCACGACCACAGTTTGTCCAAGAAGTCCCGGTTCGCGTTGACTGAATGACGTGCCGGTTGCAGTGCTCATGATTCCCTCCGTTCCGTAGTGTGGAATTGCGATGGTCCAACAAAACTACGCTGAATCCGGGATCATCACCGGCTTCCGCGTTACGATTTCTGGCCTGCCGCCGGTGGCTTCGCGGCGCCACGCTTGTCCCATCCGTGGAAGCTCGACAGGTCGCCGGCGTTCCACGCTTCGCGGAGTCCAGGAGTGCTCAGGTCCCAGTCCGGGCGGATCTGGCGCGTCACGGCGCGCAGATCCTGCCAGAGGTCTGCAATCGACGGGCGGCCCCAAAACCAGTAGCCGTTGTAGATGCTGTGGATCACGAGGCCGGGCTTCAGCACGATCGTGTGCGGAATCATCGGATTGTTGTCGGGGTCGGTGTATTCCTGAATGTCGAGGTCCTTCTGAACCTTTCGATCAGGATCGGAGAGGAAGGGCCACTGCGCGCCGACCGACGCACGGAACTCCTGAATGGTGTGATGGTCGTCGGTGGAAATTGTGGCGATTTGAGTGTACGCCACTGCGATCTTCGGGTAGAACGCGGCGAGTTCCAGATGCTGCTGGTGCTCCTTCGGGCAGTAGTGGCCGCGCGCCAGCGTGAGAATCAGCGGGTCGTCGCCCTGGATTTGGCTGAGCTTGCGCGGTGTGTCCGTGTGGTCCGGCAGCTCGAAGTCGGGGAAGACCCGCCCGGGCGCAATGTCAGAGCGCATGTTTGAAGTCCTTTGGCCGCAACGGGAACAGTTTAGGGTCGTTCACTTCGGCAACTCGCTCCCGGCTTGCTCCGCAACCATGTAGGCCGCGTACCAGTCAGGCCAGTTGGGATCGGCCGCGCCGATGCGCTTTTCATGCTCGCCGTGCGCGGCGGCCGCGCGCCGAAACGCGCTGGCCAGATCGCTTGTAGAGGCGAAGGTGGTCGCAGCAGGATCGATCCGGCCCGGAAGCCGGGTGGTAATTTCCTGCAGCAGCCAGCCGTTGCCGTCCGGGTCGTTGAATGAGGCAAACGACCGGTAGGTGCGATGCTCGGGATCTGGACCGCCGACCCGGATGCTTCCAAACAGATAGGGTTCATCCTTGCCGGTGTAGGTGTCCGCGGCGCTGTGGAACATCTCGCTGACATCCACGCCGCGGCCGATCAGTTCTGTGCGCGCGGCCTCCAGGTCCGAGACAATCAGGTACATACCCTTGCTTGAGCCGGGCGCCGCCGGAGTGACGTTCTTACCGAAGATGATCGAGCACCCGGAGCCCGGCGGCGTGAACTGGATCACACGGAAGTTTTTGCCGGAGCCGAAGTCGGCATCGAGCCGCCATCCGAGCCTCGCGTAAAATTCCTTCGCACGGTCAACGTCGGAAACGGGGATTACGACAATCTCAAACTTCAAGTCAACCGGCGCGGCTTTCGCCTCGCTGGTTCCATCACTGCTTCGGACCGGCTTGGTGCTCATAGCTGCCTCCTTGGTGTTGCCATTTTGTTTTCTCGTTTCGAATGGACCTTCGAGTGGATCTTGAGCCGAAGGGTTTGGCCGAAGAGATCATTCCTTCGAACCTTTAACCAAACGTGAAGTCCAGGGCCTGAACGCCGGGATCGAGGAATTCGATTTCGAATGTTCGGTCCACGATGGGACCTTTTTGCCGGATCAACTGGTACAGCCGAGGATCGCGAATTTCGCCGGAGCCATCCGGAGCGATGTCGCCGCCGTGATTTTCACCGGGAGCGGCGCCGTCCAATCTTACGACAAAGCGTATCGGCCTGGCATCCTTCCCGGGAGCCAGTACGAAGTGGAGGTCGCGGCTGTGGAACCGGAACACAATTCTTCCAGGCGCGGACTGCAGCACGGCGCTTTCCGCGTTGACGTTCCACGAGCCGCTCAATCCCCAATGGTTCAAAGAAAGTTTCGCGGGCGCGCTGAATAGCTCAGTGGAATCCTTGCGAACTTTTTCGGGCGACGCGAAATTCCGGGCCTGCCGGTAGCCGATATAAGTTTCGGGAGACCGGCCATCCGTCCAGTCTGGAGCGGCTTCAATTCCAACTCCGGATACGCTGGCCGTGCCGGAAGCGAGGCCGGTTGCTCCGTTTTCCTTCAACAGTTCCTGGATGCCGCGCTCGATTTCGCTATAGTCGCCTTCCCCAAAGTGGTGGTACCGGATCCGCCCCTTGGCGTCGACAAGATATTGCGCGGGCCATGCCTGGTTATTGAAGGACTCCCAGATTTTGTGCTTGCTGTCGATGGCGACCGGAAAAGAAACGTTCAAATTGCGAGCGGTCTTTTCGACGTTCGGCGGTTCATACTCGAATGAAAACTCCGGCGTGTGCACGCTGACCAGCACAAAACCCGCATCGCTGTATTTCGCGGCCCAATCCCTCAGATAGGGCAACGGCCGGATGGAGTTGATGCAGGTGTAGGTCCAGAAATTGACGAGCGCCACTTTCCCGTGCAGCGACTGGCGGCTCAATGGAGCTGAATTGAGCCAGGCGATGGCGCCGTCCAGATCAGGCATGGGGCCTTCATCGCCGAGCGCAGCGTGAAATGCGCGATCCGGACTCGCATCCGCCGGCTTTGCAAGGTGGAATGCGCCGGCCAAACGATCTTCTGCCTTGACGGATTTCATGATGTGAACCCTCGTGAGTACATCCGGGCCGTACCATAGAGCAAGCACCGCAAATCCCAGAATGGCGAGCACGCCCGCTGCCCGTCGCAACTGATCGGAGCTGAATGAATAGCGCTGCATGATCGTCACCTCCGTTTCTGCGCTGGCCGGGCCGGTCAGATTTCCGCTTCCATGCATTCCGTTCCAGCGAACGCCGGATTTGTTGAATGGAAGCATAAGGCGGAGGTTGTTGCAAAGACATAAATGTTGTTGAAAAAAATGACTACGCGGCGCGCCGGATTGCGCGAAGGGTTCGATTCGAGATAAACGGTGGATTGGATCTACAAACGCCGGTGTAAACGCAGCTCGACTGTGCGAGGGACGCTCAGGCCTAAAGTTCTAAAGGGGGAGCTTCGGAGGCATTCAGTCCAGATGCAACTCGGCTGCTTCGAGGTTGAGACTCATCCCGGCCTGCTGATCGGAACCTGTGGGCTCCTCAAGCACCACCGATGGTTCCGCAGCAGACGTCGCCGGTTGTTCTGTCAGGAGTTGCTCACCCCTCTCGGCGTCTTTCCTTTTTGCCTTGGCGGCATAGAGCCGCTTGTCCGCTCGATGGACCATGGTCGCCGGCGTATCGTTGATCTCGTATTGCGCCAGCCCGTGTGAGAAGTTGACGGGAATCTCGTGACCCTCGAACTTCAGTACAATCGATCCCATGCGGGACAAGATCACATCGATCATCTCCCGCGCGCATTCCGGGAAGATCACCAGGAACTCATCGCCGCCCACGCGGATCGGCACGTCGCAGGCGCGGATGGCTCTCTGCAGCCGGCGGGAAAATTCCTTTAGGGCCAGGTCGCCCGCGGCGTGGCCATACTGATCGTTGATTTGCTTGAACCTGTCGAAGTCCAGCGCCAGCACCAGCAGCGGGTCCTTCGATTGCAGCGCTCGCGCGATCTCTTCCTTCAGGCGGGTTTCACCGAAACGCCGGTTGTACAGCCCGGTCAGCGGGTCAAGAATCGACAACCCGTACAATTTCTCGCCCTTGACGCGGTTCCTGGTGGCGGCGTCCATCTGCTCGATTAAACCCTCGCGAAGCTGCTGGAGGTCGCGTCGCTGGTGAGTGAGAGTAAACGCGCTCACCACCCAGAGCATGGCGACCAACACGCCCACCAACACCGTTGCGGCAGTCTGATCGAAAACTCCGAAGTGCGAGAACAACCACGGCAATGCAAGCAGGATGATCATCACCGGCAGCAGCAGGATCAGTTGGGCGCTGCTCCACGCGTGGCGCGATGTGATTCCCTCGAGAACCACCAGGCTGTTCTCGAAATCCTGGCGGCGCGTCGTTTCCGACGCTCGTTTCTCGGCAGTGGGATTACCGGCCATCAGCAGGTCCACCGACGCAAGTTAGAATCGATCCGTGACCCCGCTGCTCGTTCCACGATTGCTGCGCGGTAGAGCTGGAAGCGAGCGGCAGGCTCCGGATGCGCAGCAGGCGAACCGCGATGCCGGACTCGCCGCAGCCCAACGCCTCCACGCGCACCACCTCACCTACATACTCAAAGTTGAAGCAGCCAAACTCGGGAATGGCATACAGTTGCATGCCCGGACGGTAGTCTCGATGGGTAATGAAATAGAACCCGCCCTCGCTGAAGTTGTCCATGGTGCGAACTTCTTCGAATGGCTCGCCATCATGTTCGGCCGAGCGGACGTAAACCGGTCGCACGTCCCGAATGCGAGTATTTCGACGCCGTTCCGCTGGTCCTTTTGGTGTCACTTTATTCATCGCGTATCTCACCTGGGGTCTTGGCTCGGTGGTCTTGTACCAACCGAGCTATCTCTTCGCTCGCCACTGCCGCCGGGAGACAGCTTAGAATTGGGCCGCGCCCGTGTACATAGTGCGCTCGTACTGTACCGAATGCCCCATTGGTTTCCGCGTAACCCTAACTAAATAAGCTAGTTAGGCGATGTGCCCGCCAAAAAGATGAGGGGCCTATTCAAATTCCGCCCGGCGCGCTCGTGAGGTAAGCTCGGCGCGGCACAAACTCGAACTCCAACTACTTCCGACTCATGAAGATAATTGGCTTGCGGCAAAAGACGGTTGGGTGTACAAGGGGCCCCTCCTCACTAGCTTGGAGTTGAATCCCGCGGGGTTGCGGGCGGAAGGTTTCGCACGAAGTGAAAAAAGTAAAACGAAATTGGCACTGCCCGCTAGACCTGTCCAAAGGGAGGGTCTCCATGAAAAAAATACAGATGCTGGGGTTGATCGCGCTCATGGCCGTTTCTTGTGTGGCGATGGCGCAAGGCAAACGCGACAAGAATTCGGATCTGGAAAAGGTTTTGTGGGACGTCGATCAGGAGTGGCTGTGCGCCGGACCGTATCAGAAACCGCCGAAAGAGTGCGTAGAACAGCGGGCCAATATTTGGGCCGACCAATTTTTCGAGATTGGCGGAGGAAGCGTGATGACCAAGGCAGAGATGGTCGCTTCGCAATCCGCTGCCGCTCCCAATACCGTTACCGGCACCGGACTTGACGGAGTTTTTCCGGGTGATTTCAGGCTGCGGGCAGTGTACGGAAACTTCGCTCTGGCCACCGACCGCACCTCTTTCAAAAGCGTCGATGCCACGAGTGGCCTGCCCGTCTTCACGCGGGAAAGCCGGTGGCTGCGGTTGTTCATATATGAGCGTGGAAGGTGGAGGCCCGCGGCTGGGGCCGGAGTGCCGGTCATCCGAGGAGCTGTCCCGGCGGTTCCGCCTCAACTGACCGGGGGAAACCACCACAGCTCGGACGAACAACTGGAAAAGGAACTCGCAGCGATCGATACGAAGTGGCTGGACTCCGCGATGCACCAGAAGTGGGACTATTTGAACGATTTATTTACCGATCAGTGGTTTGAGATCCTCGGCTGGGATCCAACGACCGAAGTAACAAAGGGCTATGCGCAAGAGGCGATCATGAGAGCACGCCCCGCCAACGCCAAGCCCGGGGAAGGAGTCTTTCCAGACCAATTCCAGTTGTGGGCAACGTATGGCGACGTGGCGCTGGCGACCGATCGAAGAACGAGACACTGGACGGATGCCAAAGGCAATTCCGTGGTTACTCCACACCGGACGCTATTGGTATTCGTGAAGCAGGACGGTCAGTGGAGGTCCGCGGCGACGGCTTTGGTGCCGTACGTCGCGCCGTAGATCGACCATCACGCTCGACGCGATCAATCTTCATCAATAGAGGGCGGCTCTTCGGAGCCGCCCTCATTCATCATTCAGCCGTGAACGCCAGCAGCACGTTGCCCTGCATCTCGGATTGCCTTACATAGCCCGACGTGACGAATACGGTGCCCTTCACCACGACGGCGCCTGCACCATCGATTGATCCGCCGTGTCCTTTCACACCATTCACCGTTTCAAATTCGCGCGCAGTGTCAAAATCCCACAGCACTTTGCCGTCCTCGGTTGCGTACGCTCGCATGTGCCCATTCACCGATCCCGCAAATACCACGCCGGGAATGGCGGTGACTGCGCCGGGCTGTGCGGGGCTACATCCAGGCCTGGGCGGATCGCACGGCTGGGACGGCGCAAACCACTCCTTAGTGCCGTTCGCCAGCCAGATGGCCGTCAGGCCGCCGCCGACGTTCGGGTCCAGATCACGTTCGCGAAGATCGGAAAGGTCCGAGGGCTTTCTCGTTACGCGAGCGACATCCGAAACGGCAGCGTAGGCGTTTTGTCCATCCGTTGCCATGCCCCACTCGACGCCGCCGTTCGTGCCGCCCTTGCCCACACGTAATTGCCACAACTCTTCGCCTTGCTTGTCAGGATCGAGCCCATACACGACGCCCGATTTCTGTCCCGCGACGAGGATCGATTTGGTTCCTGCTTTCACCAGCATCACCGAAGAGCCAAAATCGAAGTCCGGGCCGCAGCCGGAATTCGGAGTGCACGAACCGTTGAAAACATCGCCGGGCGTTAACTGCCGCGACCACTTGATTTGACCGGTGTGCAGGTCGAGAGCCACGATCGAGTCGCTCAAGGCGCTCACGGGAAGCGTGTAGTTGTTGCCCGTACCGGCATAAAGGACTCCGCGCTCCACGTCGATGGTTGGCGCAGACCAGACGGCGACTCCTGACGGACCGAACATGGGCGTGCCGGCGCTGTTCTTTCCGGTCTCTTTCGACGGCTCAACCATATAAGTTTTCCAGACCTGCGCGCCGTCGTGAATCCGCAAGGCCGTGACGCTGCCGCGCATCGTGCAGCATAGGTACTTGGGATCCGCCGCGCGATTTTCCTCCCAACCGGCCACGGGAACGAAGACGTTGCCCGCATACACAGCCGCCGCACCAGTAATTCGCGCAGCGTCGTGATCCTCCATTTTCTTTTTCCAACGCAGATTTCCGTTTGCCGCGTCGAGCGCATAGAACCAACCATTCTGATCGCCGAACAGCAGCACGTAATGCCCCGCATCGCGAACGGCCACGATTGCAGAGCGCACCGCGCCGCCGGCCTGATACTTCCAGTGAATACATCCGGAGTCCCGGTCGAGAGCAAAAATTAAACCGCCGGCGCTGCCGACAAAAAGATTTTGGTCAACGATGGTGGGCGGAGCAAACGAGGTGACATCGCCCGGAAAGGCAAAGGCCCATTTGAGTTTCAGGCGCTTCACATTTTCGACGGACAGGCCGGCTGCGTCCGCGGCCTGGTAGCGCGTGTTCGAGGTGCCGGGGCTCCAGCCATTCCACGTGACGCTCGGATGGGCCGGCACTTTCACCGTGGAAACCTTGCAATAGGCGGACGCCGGAAGAGGCTCATCTCCACCGGGAACTCCGAGGTAGTTGGCCACGGCTTCGCGTTCGGCGATGGTCATGGTGTAACCGATGGCAATCATTTCACCGGAATTCAGAGCGCGGAGAATGTGTACCGCCGAAAGTTTGCGCAACGCTTCACGAGTTGGAATGCGCGGGTTCTCCTGCTCGTGGCAGCCGGAGCAGTGTTGCTCGAAAACGGCTTCGCCGGAGGGTGTTTGCGCGTTTACAATCGCAGCGCCCGGGGAGATCGCCAGTATCAGCCAGAGAAGTGCACTCTCACGTCGCAAGCCCATCGATCCTCCCGGTTTGAATCACGCGATCGTCCTAATTCACGCCTTCCAATTTGATCGCCGCGGTGTCGCCTTTCACTTCGACGATCGTTCCGAAAGGCCGCGACAAATCCGCCAGCCGCTCGAGAATGTAACGCGCCTGCTCGCCCTTCGCCGGCTTTGGCAAACCACGCGTCTGGAGAAAGAGATTGTTGGCGAACTCGTCCTGCGTGTCCGGCTGTCCTCGGCCAATCTTATTCATCACGATCGGCTGAAACGTAATGGATCGCAGATTTTTTCCCTGGAACTCGACGTGTGCGACGACGCTTTCCCAGATGATGGGCTCGTCAAGAAATACGGCGACCGGCGGCAAGTTAAAAATAAAGTTGCCCAGATCGTAGAAGATCGGCCGGTTGTGGTAGATCTCCACACCGTGCAGCAGAGGCGCGCCGTGCATCACGATGATGTCCGCGCCGGCATCGATTTCCTCGTGCGTCCATTTCTTCAGCCAGTCCGGCGGAACTAGCCGTTCCGGCAGCTCTTCGCTGAAAATGGTGATGAACGGCCGGTTCAGAAACACGTGATTGTGTTCGTACACAATCACCAGGTCGGCTCGCTGTCGGGCGTCCCGGATACTCTGCAGAATGCGCTGCTTGTCCTCGACATTCGGCTCGTTCCCCGGTTCGGCAGGGAGCACGCTCGTGGCTTGATTCGGCTTGCCACCGGCCTCGATCCGCAGTTCATTCGCTCCAGGCCGCGTCGCCGATGCCCGTTGTTCAATCAGGCCGGACGCCATCGAGACGAGAGCAACCGTGCCTTTCGGCGTGTGCAGATAGCCCGGCGCGGCAGCTTCTTCCAAATTATTTCCGATCCCGGCATGGGCCAAGTTGCGACTTTTCACCTCGCGAAGGGTGTTGCGGACGCCTGTTTCCTTCAGATCGAAAGAATGGTTGTTGGAAAGGGACAACAGATTGAAACCCATGGCCGTCAGTGCGTCGAGCGACTCCGGCGGTGAGAGGAACCCTAAACCCTCTTTGGTCGATTCGCCTTTTTCCGCGATGGTGGTCTCAAAATTCGTGAAGACCACATCGCCCTTTAAAAGTGGCGACATCGTCGAGATCGTAGCAGGCGCGTTCGCGCGAAGATCCGAGCGAATCGACGATTGCCCGGTCAACGTGATGCTGATGCTGGACGATTGCGGCGACGCGCGACCTGCGAGAATGAGCACACAACTGAGGCAGGCTGCCACACGAAGGAGCCAGCCGCATCCTACCGTTCTCGCCATTCGCGCTCTCCTCAAATGCGGCAGACTCCGAAACACCGGGCGATTCAGAATTCGCAAACAGACGAGAACTCGAAGCACTTTCCTCTCGCCGGAAGCGGCGAGCGGCAAATCTCAGAGGCGGAACAGCTTTCTGGCCGTCTCGCCGAGAATGTTTCGCTTGGCCTGCTCGTTGAGGAACGGCAATTCCGCGATGCGCGCAGGGACGTCAAAATCCCAGTGCGGCCAGTCCGAGGAATACATCAGTTGCGATTCGGCGCGAATGGCCTTGAACGTCGCTTCCATCATGTGCGGCATGGTCACTTCCATCGGCTGCGAGGTGAAATACATATCCGCGATGTACTCACTGGGCAGCCGCTTCAGCAGCGGCGCGTCGGACTGCCGCATCAGGTATTCGTGATCGAGCCGCTGCATCATGAACGGCACCCAGGCCAGGCCGCTTTCGATCCAGATCACTTTCAGTTTCGGAAAGCGCTCCGGCAGGCCGTTCACGATCCAGTTGGTCAGGTGCGTCATGTTGCAGGTGACGAAGGACATCGAATGGACCGCGAGGAAGCGATTCATCGTCGCGGTCATCGTATCGCCCCACGTCGGCCCGGCGTGAAACGCCACCGGCAGGCCGCGTTCTTCCAGTTCCCGATACACCCGCATGAACATGTTCTTGTGCACGCCGGCGTGACGCTGGCTCGCGATCATGAACCCGACCACGCCAGGAATCTCGCCGAATTCCCGGATCGTTTTCAGCGATGCCTCGGGATCGTGGAACGGCAGGCAGAGCAAGGTTTTGATCCGCTTCTCGCGCGGCAAAATCGTGCGCGTGAACCAGCGGTTGTAGGCGAAGGTCATCGCCGTCACGATGTCCTGCTCCGGGTGCAGGCCCATCTCGAGCATCGGCTGCGGGAAAACCACCTGCATCCTGATTCCCATTGAATCCATCGCGCGGCGGATCAGTGTCAGGTCGCGGTGCTCGTCCGTTTTGTCCACGGGTTCGCCGAGCTCGCATTGATGCGGGATGCGCCCGAACACGTCCTGAAAAGTCAGCCCGACCGGATGATTGCTGAACGCCAGGCGCTTCGCGTTCGGCCAGTTTTCGGTCATCGCAATTGCATTGTGCCGAAGAACGGGATTTTCCAGGTGCTGCAGGATATCGGCCCAGGAATCGAACTCCACGTGATGCGCGTCCACATCAACGATGAAGTAGTCATCGAGGTGCAGCCGCGAAATATCGCGATGGGCGTTGGCGAGGATTTCGCGCGAATCGGTGCGCGTGGTGATCTGCTGAACTTTGTGCTCGGTTGCGCTGCTTACGCCGTTGACCGTTTCCAATTTGCTCATCGTCCGGTCCTCTCTGATCGCACGGTCGGGATCTCGCCGTGATGCGGGAGCCTAGGTCGCCTTCGGCGTCGTGCGCTGAAACCACACTGCCAGATCAAACGGATTCAAGTGCTGCGCCCGCAGCAGTGCGCAGGCCACCACCATCGCTTCCGTTGTAGACACTGTCGCGTCGATCGGCGCGATATCCATTTCGCGTTCATCCACGCACGCGACATAAAGCTTGATCGCTCCGGTCAGAAGGCTTGTTACGTCGTCGCTTGTCACCGCGGCCAGCTCTCCGCCCTCTGTCGTCGCGGCAATCTGCTGGACGACCGCGGCTACCGTACCCGAGAGCTTCACGGCCTCCTCAGACGGTGACATAGATGCCGTCAGCCCCTTCTTCGACCGGCACGGAAATTAATCGCGCCGAGGGCCGCCCCGGATGAACGCCGGTCTTGATGCTGTATTCGAATCCGTGCCACGGGCACACAATGTGCAGGTCCTCTTCGTCGAACTTGAATCCGTGGCTTTCGCCGCGCTCGTCAATCACCTCATCCACGCGCGGGATCATTTTCCCCTGGCAGACCGGGCCGCCCTGGTGCGCGCAAGTGTTGAGATACGCGTAGAGTTTTCCGCCGGTGCGGAAGATCCCGATCGTTGTCTCGCCAACGTCCACTACCAGGCGGCCTCCTTCGGGCACCTTTTCCTGCGGACCGACAAATACTTTCTGCGTTGTGGGTGGCATATTGTCCTCGATGATGCTCGGCGGTTGATGCGGGGCCCGACATCGCCGTACATTTACTGCGAACGGAACTTCCCTACCTCCGATTGCGCGCATTGTATTCCGATAGCTTCTCGCTTATCAACCCGGCGAGTTAGCGTCAGCGGCGCAGGCCGAGCGCGTCGAAAACGGATTCGGTGACAACGGCAGCGGCCGCGCGGGGCTGGGGTTGGCCCGGAGCAGGGGGAGGCACCATATAGGTAAAGTAATTCTTGGCAATGGCGATGCCCAGCCGCCTGGCCGGATCTGCATAGCCAAAGGAACCGCCGCCGCCTACGTGGCCGAACGCCTCGGGCGAAGCCAACGGGCCGCAATCACTGCCGCGCCGCCAACCCAGGGAGCGCCGCACACGCACTTTGTAAATTTCGTCCCATTCGAAACTCTGCAGTTCGATGCCGGCACGGATGCGGGCCTCGGGCAAGATGCGCACGCCGTCCAGTTCGCCCCAGTTTGCCAGCATCGCGTAGTGGCGGGCCAATCCACGAGCGCTCATGATTCCGCCCGACGCGGGAATCGCAGCTTTCTGGACTTCACGCCGGTTGAAGTACTTGGCCACTTGGGAGCCGGCGGGCTCGCCAACCATGCTGGCATCGTATGCAGCCGGCGCGGGAGGCGCGTCCTTTAGGACCGCCACGCGGTGCAGCTCGCTATCGGGCACTCCCAGGTAGATGTCGGCGTGAAGCGGCTTGGATATTTCGTCCTGCAGGAACTGGCCAATCGTGCGGCCATCGATTCGACGCAAGATCTCGCCGTTGATGTATCCGAAATTGAGGGAGTGGTAGGCGGTCCGCTGGCCGATGGGGAACATCGGCGTCAAGTCGGCGATGCCGCGGCACATCTTGTCCCAATCGGGCAGCCACTCCGGAGTGTAGCCGACGGGAGTCTGGGGCACGCCGGTCTGGTGGGTGAGGGCGTGACGCAAGGTGGCCAGCTCCTTGCCATGCGCGCCGAACTCTGGCCAGACCTTGACGATCGGCATGTCGTAGTCGAGCTTGTGCTTTTCGACCAGGATGTGCATGCACGTAGAGGTCACGCCCTTGGTGGTCGACGACAGCATGAACAAGGTGTCCGCGTCGACTTTTTTCCCGCTGGCTTCATCGGCCCGGCCCGCGCACGCATCTACAACCAGCTTGCCATCCAGATAAGCTGCCACCTGCAGGCCCAACTCGGGCGTATTCCGCACCAGATCTTCGAGCGTCGCCCGCACTTTATCGTTGGCGTCGGCAGCGGGAGTGCTGGCTGCTGCCGCGACGCTCGCCACGGATGCGACCGTCGCGGTGAAGGCGAGGCTCTGAATGAGCTGGCGCCTGGTCAGTCTTCCCTGCTCGCAATCTCGAAGCAACCTTGCACCGATGTTTGCCATTTGCTCCGTCTCCTCTCAATCGAAAACGATTCGAGCTAGGAACGCTTGGTGTCTGGCATTTTTCCTCGATGGTGCGTGACGGCTGGTGCGTGGCGCCCGATATTGCCGTGCATGTACTGCAAGCGGTGTTTCCCGATTTCCGATTGGGCGCATTGTATGCTGAGACCTTCGCGCTAATCAACTGAATGAACTTGTTGCGCCCGCCGTGCAATTCCTCGCTGGGATCACAAACGCCTCCGTTTCGGAAAGACCTTGCGCCGCGCTCCGATCCGCGATACAAGCTTGTCCAAATCCAGGAACTCTCGCTGAGATTCTGTCGGAGGTGTCATGGCCGGACGCCGCGTGGTTCATTTTTTTCACACTTCATGCAGATGGCGGGGAGCCTGCTACTCGATCGTTTGTACGGTCGCAGCAATTTTCATTTGGCAATTCGCCGTTCCGGCCCATGCGCAGACCCAAAAGCCGGCCGGTCCGCTGCACATCGAAAAAATCCGCGGCGATCTGTACATGCTTTCAGGCGTTTCGGGCGAAGGCGATGTCGGCGTCGAGGTGACCAGTGAAGGCGTGATCCTCGGCGACGACATGTTCGACCGCAACCATGACGACCTTCTCGCTCAGGTGAAGTCGGTCAGCGACAAGCCCGTCAAGTACGTTTTCAACACGCACTATCATGACGATCACAGCGGCGGTGACGCCAAGATGCTCCCCATCGCCGCAATCATCGTCCCCGAAAATCTCCGGGCCAATCTCGCTGCGCACAAGCTCCCGTATTACGAAGACACCCCCGGCACTCCGATCGGCCTGCCGCAAGTTACCTTTACAGACCAAACATCCGTGCACCTCGGGGGCAAGGAAGTTCGCGCTTACTATTTCGGGCGCGGCCACACCAATGGCGACGCCATCATCTACTATCCTGATGAGAAGACCATTCAAACCGGGGATCTCTTCCTCGCGCGGACCGGCCCAGCCCTTTCCAAGCTGTTCATCTTTGTCGATTATGCGCACGGGGCCAGCCTGGTCGAATGGACGCGAACGCTGGACCGGGCTCTGGCGCTGGATTTCGACCGCGTAATTCCCGGACATGGCCCGGTTTCCACCAGGGCAGATGTAGTGAAGTTCAAATCCGAACTGGAAGCGATGCGCACTCGCCTCACCGGGCTCATTAAGCAGGGGACGAGCAAAGCCGACATCGCCAAGGTGATGGAATCGGACTACGGCTGGAAGGTCACAGGATGTCCCCCAAGTCCGCCGATGCCGGGCTGCCTTTCGTATCAGCAACTGGACGGGCTGATCAATGAATTGAAACAGTAACCCTGCGGCAATCCGGACGACTTGCGTGTCCGGCAAGAATCCCACTTGAAAAGGTCCAAAATGAAAATGCCAGCTTTTTGGTCCACCCTCATCGTTGCCGCTTTCGCAATCGCGACGGCGTTTGCGCAGGCGCCGGGGGCGCCGAATGTTGCGTTGATGCGCGGCGACGGCCCCCCGCCCGAAGCTAAGCCTTTCTCCATAACCAGGAACGATCCGGCGCTCGATCAGATCATCGCGCCCGATGCAAAACTGGTGGAGCTTGGAACCGGTTTCGGACTCACGGAAGGCGGCCTGTGGATACCCGAAGGCAATAGCGGCTATTGGGTCTTTGCCGGCCTGATCGACAACGTCCTCTATAAGGTCACGCCGGACAAGAAAGCCTCCGCGTTCATGGAGCATGCCGGCTATACCGGCGACGACCCGGAGCATGTGGGGACACAAACGCGTTCCGGCCGATCCCATGTGCTTCTGATCGGGCCGTCCTGCACGGGGATGGATCACGCCGGGCGCCTGGTCTGGTGCGCCGACAACGACCGCGAAATCATGCGTTTGGAAAAAGATGGAACGCACACCGTGCTGTCCGGCGGCATGAATCAGCAGAAGTTCAGCGGCCCAAACGACATCGCCATTGCGGCGAATGACGCTGTGTACGTCACGGATAATGACTTCGGATTGCGGGATGGGGGCAAGAATCCCGACAAGCAACTGCAGAACGGAATTTACATGATTAAGGACGGCCAAACATCTCTCGTGCTCAGCGGCGCCGACCTTGCCGGCACACCCAACGGCATCAATCTCTCGCCCGACGGCAAGTGGATGTACTTGTCGACTGCCGGTCGCAGGATGAGGCGCTACGCCGTCAATCCGGACGGCACACTCGGCGCATTCACGGTCTTTACGGAAGGCCCCGGCATCGGTGACGGCCAGAAGGCCGACAAGGCGGGCAATATTTTTTCCGCGGCGGGCGCGGGCCCGGGAGTTATCCGCATTACTTCACCCGAAGGCAAGTTGTTGGGTACAATCAACCTCCCCATCTATGGCGGCGAGCCCAAAAAGCAAATCTGCTCCACGAACGAGGCGTTCGGCGGGCCAGACGGCAAGACGCTGTTCATCGCGGGGTGCGATTCCGTGTATACGATCCGTTTGAAGACTGCGGGGATCGTTCCGGCGTTCGAGGTAAAAAAGTAGCGCGTCCGACTGCAACCACAAGATAGAGACCACTCCCCCAAAAGGATAGGCATGGCGACCCACACCGTTCGCATCGATCGGAGCAAGCAGCTTCGCGAGGAGCCTCACACGGGGCATAACCGCTGGCACCCGGACATTCCACCGGTGGTGCGCGTGGATCCGGGCGAGACGGTGGTCATGGATACGCGTGACGCCTTCGATGGAATCATCAAGCCAACTATGACGGTAGATACCCTGAGGAATATCGATCTCGCTGCGGCGCTCAGCATCGTCCATCCCCTGACAGGGCCAGTCTTCATCAATGGGGCAGAGCCTGGAGATCTCCTCGAAGTGCACATCGTGGACATCGCTCCGCAAGCGTTTGGATATACCGCGATCCTGCCGGGCTTCGGTTTTTTGCGAGATTATTTTCCGACCTTCTTCCTCGCCAAATGGAAAATTGAGGGCGGCTACGCGGAATCGCCTGACCTTCCCGGCGTGCGAATCCCGGCTGGGGCCTTCATGGGAACGATGGGAGTAGCGCCGTCGCGAGCGTCACGTGCTCGAATGGAAGCGCGCGAGGCGGAGTTGTTGCACCGTGGCGGCGTAGTGCTTCCGCCTCTCGTACAGGGTGCCGTTCCCGGCAACGAACCGCTTGCAAGTGAGGGTTTGCGCACCATTCCTCCACGCGAGACCGGAGGAAATTTTGACATTAAACAGCTGACTGCAGGCAGTACGCTGCTGCTGCCAGTAGACGTGCCGGGCGCTCTGTTCTCCGCAGGTGACGCTCATTTTGCTCAGGGTGATGGTGAGAGTTGCGGCACTGCCATCGAGATGTCCGCAACAATGACGGTTCGCTTTGGCCTGCGCAAAGGCCTGGCGGCGCAACGGAGTATTCGCCGGCCGCAATTTGAGCGCACTACAGCTGGTCTACCGACTGCGGCACCCCAGCGCTTCTTTGCCGTCACCGGAATGCCCATCACGCGCGATGACCGCAACGAATCCGAAGACGTGACGCTGGCGGCGAAGGACGCTTTACTCAACATGATCGACCATCTGATCGCAGAGCGCGGTTACAGCCGCGAACAGGCCTACGCCCTGACCAGCGTGGCCGTTAATCTGCACATCAGCGAGCTGGTGGATGTTCCCAATGTGACGGTTTCAGCTTTTCTCCCCTTGGACATTTTTGTTTAGGCATCACCGACCCGGTGAGGCCGATGCCATAGGGCCGATGCGGAGCCATTTCTTCAGGCGTCGTGCACCGCTGGCAAATTCGTTGTGTCGAAACCGCGGGAAGTGTACGATGCGCAAACGAGGGGTCCACATCGAAAATTCCAGGTTATGTTAGGGCGGCGCGATGTCCCGGGACTGCCAGGAATGGAGTTAACATGAAACGTCGTTTCATACTTCTAGCGCTCGTGATCACATTCGGACTTGGAATGCTGCGACTGTACGCGCAGCAGCAGGGTGGGCAAGCGCCCGCTACGGCCGATCCGTATGCCAACAATGCCGATGCCGGAACCACCAAGTTCCCGCTGGCAGCGCCTGCCGGCAAGGATTCCGGGGCCATCAATCATTCCCTTCCGGGTGGAGTCAATCAAGGCCCGATCGACGAGAAGACCTGGAAGTACGGCCACGGTTTCGATGCGCCTCCCAACGGCAAAATCTGGAATCCAGTGAAGCTCAAGATGATGCGCGGCGAGAAAGTGACCGGCGGAACGGTCTTCGCCACTTCGGATCCCTCCACGTATTGCGCCATGGCCAACGCCGGCTACGACTTCATCTGGACCGAGATGCAGCATGATTCCCGCGATTGGGAGAACGTAGCCAAGATGTGGCAGGCCTGCCCGCACGCAAAAGCGGTTCCCGGAGTCCGCGTGGCCTACGCGGATGAACGGGAGATTCAGCACGCGATGGATGCCGGCGCGCTGGTGATCGTGGTTCCCACGGTTAGGACCTATGAAGAAGGAAAGGCCGGAAGAGACTGGACGTATTTTCCACCGCTCGGCAAACGTAGCCAGGGCGGCGGGCAGGCGTTTTCGCCCGAATTCTGGGGGAACGTTCCGGGGGGCTATCGCGACACGATCAATGACAATGTGGTATTGATCGAGATGATCGAAACGATAGGCGGCGCTGCCCAAGCCAGCGAAATTGCCTCTATCCCCGGCGTGGATGCGGTGTTTGCAGCCAGCGGTGACCTTGGCAATTTCTCAGGATACAAAATGGGCGATCCCGATTACGAGCGCCTGATCAACGTGGTGCATGATGCCGCCTTGGCAGCCGGGAAAAGGCTCTGCGGGCCGTACGCGTGGCGCGACCGCCCGGACTTCACCTGCTTCCAGGCGGGCAGCGAAACCGCGGCGATCAACAGAGGCGTGGCCGACGAACTGGGCAACTTGAAAGATACGCAGGGCAAACCCGAAGTCGGTCCGTACGCTCCGAAGAAGTAATACTCAGAGGCCAAGAAATGTCACCGGAAACCAATGCGCCGATCGCGGGTTCGCCTGCCGAGCACATGAAGTGCCTGGAGGTGTGCGGCGGCAGCCAGTTGACGGCCCGGGGCCTCGTGATCGGCGGGCTTGATGCCTGGGTTTACAGCAAGCCTTTCGGGGAGTCGCCTCGCGGCGGCGATGTTTACTACGCTTCTAGCTGCGCCGCGGGCCGGATTACCCGATTGCTCCTCGCTGACGTTTCGGGCCATGGAAAGACAGTCGCCGGCATCGCTGCGGATCTCCGGCTCCTTATGCGCCGGTACGTGAACCGGCCGGACCAGTCGGAATTTGTTCGGCTGCTGAATCAGCAATTCGCGGCGCTCTCCAGAGACGGCGCTTTCGCGACGGCGATTGTCACCACTTTCTTCTCTCCGAATCGGCGGCTCGTGCTGTGCAACGCCGGCCATCCGCGGCCGATTCTCTATCGCGCTTCCAGGGAAGAGTGGAGCTTGCTGGGCGAGCATTCCAAACGTGAGGCGTCACCCTCGAACCTGCCTCTCGGAATTGTGACCATGGCGGAGTACGAGCACTTTGATCTCGAACTCGAGCCGGGCGATTGCGTAGTGACCTACACTGACGCGCTGATCGAATCCAGCGACGCCGACGGCGAGCAGCTCGGCGAGGATGGCGTGCTGCGGCTCCTGAAACTGCTGGGCAACGCCCAGCCGGAAAAATTAATTGCCGAACTTCTGGGGGAAATTGCGGAACGGTATCCGGAAAACCTATCCACCGACGACGTCACTGTGCTGCTCCTGCGCGCGAACGGCGGCGCGCAATCGCTGACGCTGATGGACAAAATGCGCGCCATGGGTCGCATGGCCAGCGCGGCACTTCGTTCGCTGGTTCCCGGAAGCAGCGAGATACCCTCCTGAGCAATTGATCGAAAGCCGGCCACATTTTGGGCGAGCGTAAAGATTCATGAGAATTGCGGCCTTACCGGCCCTCACGTACCTGGCTGCATCGCTTTGCATGGTGACATCGGCCCGAGCGCAGAGTCCCGCCAGAGCGGAGCCCGCGCAAACGTGGTGGGTGAACAAGACCCCCGGCGGCGTTTACAAACCGCCGATGCGGCCGTTGTGGAAGCTGTCTGACCTGAAGCAGATGCATGCCGGCCAGAACACCTGGCAGGAACAAATCATTCTCGATCCCGAGCAGGACGCGACCTACAACTCCGGCGCGCCTGGAACGAAATACCCTTCGCGGATGCATCCCGACTCTCCGACCGTGTTCGTGGTGATTGCCGGACAATTGCATTTCAGTGTGGAAGGTCAAGAGCCGGCGACGGCTGCTCGAGGGGCCATCGTAAACATCATGAAGTCTACGATTTTCTCTTTTGAGGTGACCGGAGAACAAAATGCGCTTTGGGTCGAGGTAAATCCCACCAATTACAAAACGGTTTATCCGTCTGACGGCCCTCCGCCTGCGCCAACTAAGGACGGCACGATCGTGAAAGTGGCATTCAACCACCAGCCCGCCCCTTATAGTCCGCCGAATCATTTCCTGTTCAACACGTTTACGGATGCGATTGAGGGCTGCAAAAGAGGAGTGGTGGTATTAGACGATCATCTTTTCGCAAGTCCTCTGCTGGGCTATGTGAACCCCGCCGACAACAAGTGCGGCACAGGTAGCGAAAATATCGGAGGCGGTCCCGCCAAGCCGGGCGATCCGCCTTTCGAGTCCCATTCTGTTTTCGGCCATCTCCACGCGGGCCCCGCTGAATGGTGGATCGTGCAGGTCGGCCAGATCAGCGGCAAGTTCGAAAATACCGGCGAATTTCACGCGGTCGAAGGCGATGTGCTTTACGCCGCCCCCATGATGTGGCACCAGATGGCCGCGGAAGCCCCCTCCGGGCCGAGTGTCCGGCTGGCGATGGGAGGCTATCAGCTCATCAATATGAACAGCATCCAGGGTTCGAGCGGGAAAGGCACTCAATAGATTTTTGCCGGACCCGCACATCAGAAAACCGGAGACATCCAGAGCCAACAGAAGGTCAGTTCATATCCTGTTCAGAACTGCACGCTCCCAAGCATCTTTTCGAACGTCGGCCTCATTTGCTCAAAATATTTTTGCGTGGCTACGCATATGATCGCGATCACGCTTCCATCTCTTCGCGGCACGGCCACCAGCCAGTCGCGCTCCGGTTGCGGCTTCCCCGCTGCGTCGGCCATCATTGACAGCGTCTCGAGTTCCACCGATCCTCCGGACGCCCCGGCCACGGTGATCGACTGGATGTCGCTGGCTTGTTTCATCTTGCTGTCGCCGCTCTGCAGATTCTTCACAATCGCCGCCGTGATTTGCTGCGCGCTCATGTTCGTGCCCGGCAATTGCAACCTTTGAATCACCACGCCGTAGGCAACGGCATTCCCGGATACGCCTGGACGCGGGGCGATCGTGACTGAATCCTGGCGCTGTCCCTGCAGGACTTCCCAATTCTCCGGACGCACGATCTTGATCACACTGAGGTCGGCTACTGGGAAAATCGAGCTCGGTTGCACGTCCGTGATCGGCACCGTAGGAATGCTTCCGACGGTCATTTGGCTCGTGGTGTCGGTCGTTGCCGGGCCTCCGTTGGGAGCCCCTGAAAATATGGCCCCATTATTCCGGTTCTCCGAGTCCCATCTTCCACTCTTGGCTCCGTCCGCAATTTCTTGTGCGGTGTATGCATGGACGCTTAGGGAGTCCTTGCGCACGGCGGCAAATTCCCGGCTTTCGCGTCCGTACGTACGCGCCGGCCAATCCGCAATCTCCTGCTGGATCGCAGCCCGGCGGTTCCCGGGATTCGGATGATCACTCAAGAACTGCGGTCCGGAGCCCCCTTGTTTGTCGAGCTTCTCAAAGAAATCCGCCAGCGCCTCCGGGTTGTAGTTAGCCTTCCAAAGGATGATGGCGCCCACGGCATCCGCTTGCGCCTCGTCGCCTCGTGAATACTTCAACATGAGCGTGCCGGCTCCAAACTGGATTCCGCCTTGTGCCAGCGTTCCCCATACCCCACCCATGTTTCCCGCGAGCCCGCCGAGAACCCCGGCGAGCCCACCGAGCAACGATTGCTTCTCCTGCTGTTTTGCCGAATGCTGCATGTAGACGTGGGACATCTCGTGCGCCATCACTCCCGCGAGCTCTGCTTCGCTGTCCGCGGCCTGAATGGTTCCGATGTTGACGAACATCGATCCGCCGGGCAGCGCGAATGCGTTGATTTCTTTTTGCGCGATCACATGAAACTGGAATGGCCAGGAGTGTTCTGCGGGGATCGTCGCCACCAGGCGCTGACCGAGCTTCTGGATGTACTGCGTCTCGCGGCTCGAGTCCGGCAGAACCGGCATCTGCTTGTAAACCTCGCCCGCTGCCTGGAGACCGAGTTGCTGCTGCTGGTCGCGGCTCATCTGAGGATTGCCTGGATCCGGGAGTTCAGGCGCAGTTTGCCCGGCCAGTCCTTGCCCGATCATCAGATAACACGCCAACCAAACCGCCGGCCAGCGTCCGTGCCCGCCTCGCTCAGATTTCACCATGTGGATCCTCCGCAATTGCGCCGGCAGTTGTACCCAACGAGGCTCCGACTTCCACCGACACAGGCAAGATTCCTTGTTCCTATTCTTACCATGAAACGGCAGCTGCAGATTGCAATGGCGTACGAAACCCGCCTTCGGGCTTGCCGAATCACCCTAGCTCACTAAGCGCATGGGAGTAGTTGCGAGGCTGCATTCTTTGTGTGCCACGGATCTTGCCTTTATAACGTTCCACCAATTCGTTCGAGGCATTGAGGCGCACGCACCGGCCATTGCAATTTTCCACAAGGGCGATGATTATGGACCCGACGAGACACGACATACTTGCGGCGGGCGTGACGCCGGCGGGATTGCCGCAGCATCGTGTCTGTTTCCTCAAAAAACTGTGCTGGGAGGAGCTGGCATGTCTTTCTTTGAAAAGGGCTCTGTTCGCATCCGCTACGAAGAGGCTGGTTCCGGCTTCCCGCTGTTGCTCATTGCCGGCGGAGGATTGAATTCGACACTTTCGAGTTTGACGGGAGCGGGCAGCCCCTTTAACCCGATCGAGGAATTCAAGGGGGAATACCACTGCATCACTTCGGACCTTCGCAACGCCTACGATGGCCAGTCTTCCGGGCCGCTCGAGATTGACCGGCCGTGGGATTCCTACACCGATGACCATCTGGGTTTGATGGATCACCTGGGCATCGGGAAATTCATGGTGCTGGGATTCTGCATTGGCGGCCCCTTCATCTGGAACCTTCTGCGGCGGGCGCCCGATCGTGTCGTCGCAGGCGTGCTGGCGCAGCCGAGCGGGTCGCGCCCGGAGATGCGCGACCTTTTCTACGAAACCAATATGAAGGGCTGGGGGCCGGAACTGGTCAAGCACAGGCACGACGTCACGATGGAGACGATCGATAAATTTCTAACCAGGATGTATCGCACCAACCCCGATTTCGTCTTTACCGTGACGCGCGATTTCGTGCGGCACTGCCAAACGCCGGTGCTGATTCTGCCGGACGACATTCCTCCGCATCCGTACGCCGTCGCCATGGAGGCCGCGATGCTCGCGCCAAATGCCGAAGTGAGCATTTTTCCGTGGAAGGAGCCCAAGGAGCGGATTCCGCTCGCGGTGCGCCAGATACGTTCCTTCCTTCGGGCGCATCATCCCGCTTCAGCATAGACTGTGGCTGGCGGACGCGGCAATCTCCCGGAGCGCGAGTTCAGCAGATTCTCAACGTGATTTAAGCGAAAGGTTAACTTATCCACAAGAAAAAAGATTCTTCAGGTATCTTACAGGTTGATTTGGGATGATGCCCTCGTCGGCGTAGAGGCAAGCATGCGCTACGCTGATGCGTCGTGTCGGCCAGTCGGAGGGCCGCGGCCACCCCGACACGACGCGCTCCTGATTCCCGCATCACCCGATCACTTTTGGGAACAGTCTATCGACCTCATTTTCTTGGCTTGGATCGGAAATCAACGAGTCGCAGCAGGTTCCAGCAGTTTCGTAACGCGGGACATCAATCGTTGCGCGTCGTACGGCGCCTTCACCTTCGCGTCGTTATCGAAATACACGAACACATCACGAGCCCGGGCCGGTGTTTTTGCTCCCGGGGCAATTTTCTCCGCGTCCGCCGGCTCTGCTCCGCGGGCCCAGGAGACCACACGAGCCGCCCAATCGTCGAGCGCAGGATCGTCGTATCCGCTAGCGTAGAGCTGCTCGGAACCATGCAGCCGGCAATACATAAAATCGGAAGTGACGTCCATGCGGCGCGGCCATTCCACCGTATCGGCGCACACCAGAGCCACGTCATATTCGCGCAGCAGCTTAATAAATTCGGGTGTGGCAAAGCTTTCGTGGCGAATTTCCATGGCATGGCGCAACGGACGTTTGGCGTCTATTTTCAAAGCGGACCGCCCGTTCAGGCGCGGATCATGGCGGCGCGCTAACTTGGACGCTGCTTCCGTATCGTGCGGAAGGAGCTTGAAAAACGATTCCAGCTTCTTCGGCTCAAACCGGAAATTGGGCGGGAGTTGCCAGAGAATCGGACCAAGCTTGGGCCCCAGAACCAAAACACCCGACGCAAGAAAATTCGCCAGAGGAACTTTCACGTCCTTGAGGCGCCGCATGTGCGTGATGAAGCGCGGCCCCTTCACCGAAAAAACGAAGTCGACCGGAGTTTCCGAAGACCACGCTGCAAAATACTCAGGGCGCTGCAAGGAGTAGAACGTGCCGTTCAGCTCGATCGAGCGAAATATCCCGGACGCATACGCAAGCTCGCTCTTTTGCGGCAGCTCTTTTGGATAGAAAACGCCCCGCCACGGAGGATATCTCCAGCCGGAAATGCCGATGCGCACCGCGCTGTGAATCTTCTTGGGCATTGTCAGAATCCGCGCGATCCGATGCTGGCACTATTCTACTGTATCTAACAGGAACATCCCTTGAGCGTTATTGTGGTTGCTGCATGACTGGAAACGCCCCATCGGCCCTTTCGACGGCATCGACGATCTGGCTGATCTTGGCGGTTCTATTCTGGCTTCTGCGCCGGATTCATTATCGAAGATGAGCCGTCCCGTTTCTATAAACCGGCAGAGGTCTGGCTTGCGAACAATCGCGCCACGATTGATCGGCAACGTCATTGAAGGCCCTTACGCACCGCCCAACATGCGTACCAGTGGCACCGCGACTGGATGATTTAGGGTACGGGCTGTTGCAACTCATTGCTATACACCGATGTTGGTAGGCCTCGAGTTTGCGTTGTAGACATTGCTCATTGTTTACGCCGGTTGGTTTGTTAACTACGTCCGAAGGCTTTCATGTGTGAAGCCTCACACCTGCGGGCGCCTTGCTACGGTGCGACTTCGAAAATCCTCAGCTCAGCCCTCTTTGTTTCATGATGCGGCACGCCGAGGTAGTAGCGGTTCAGTTCCGGCACAAAAAGCCCCGTTTTGGCGCGAAAACCGGTGGGGACGTGCGCGACGAGCCCCACATGCGACGCATCCTGTTCCTGAAAAACATCCATGGTCTCCGTACCGGCGAAGAAGATCAATTTATGAGCACCATCAAAGCCCATATCGTCGATCATCGACGCGGCCGGCTGGGTGGTTACCAACTTCCCCGAATCCGAATCGATGACCTCCAGTTTTCCGGGAGTGCGAGTGCCAATAAAGAGGCGGTGCTGGGCTTCATCCAAGGCCATGGCCGACGGTTTGGTTGCGTCCTTCGGGAGAGGCCAAGTGGATAGGAGCGTTTGCTTCTGGCGGTCAAACACCTCGACGGCGTTGTTGCCGCGAATCAGAACGTAGATGCGCGGTCCGGAGTTTTCGAGGAGCACAGTTTCCACGTCGTTCGAGTCCAGCTTGATATCGCCGATCTTCTTGCCGGACGTCGTGTCCACGGTGGTGAGGTAGCAATTCGGCATTTTGGCATCGCTTCCGCCGGTCACCACGTACATGTAGTTCGTCGCGGAGTCGTAGCCCATGGAGTCCGCGCCTTCCCGCACATCAATGTCACCGACATTCTTGTAGGTAGTGCCGTCGTACATCCTGATTTTTCCCAAATCGCCGTCGACGACGTAAAGTTTTTTTAAATCGGCGCGGTAAACCAGGGAATGCGGCGCCTTCAGGTCGGTGAGCGTCTGCAGCAGTTTTCCGCTGTCCAGATCGAATACCAGCGCCTTGGAGTTCTCCTCCGCCGCTGCAAACAACCGGTTGCCGGAAACGTCAGCCGTAAAGTGGTCAAAATCCCCGTCCTTGAGCGCAGGCAGCGGAACCGATTTGATGAGTTTTAGCGGCTGCTTCTGCTGTGCGTGCATTACGGTTCCAAGCAGAACAACGACAGCGAATAGTGCGAGTGTCCCTTTCTTCATGAATGCCTCCTGTCAATTAGGTCCTACTGACTGCCGCCGGCGACATCGCGGGCCGGGCGCTGCGTGACGCGACGGAAAAAATTACTAGGGCCGTACCGCGCATGCGCCGTGCGGCCCGTTTCGACTACCAAATTAGTTTTAAAGCGAACTGAATCTGCCGTTCCGGCGTGACCGTCCGCACAAGCGCTCCGGCGATTGGATTCCCGGCTCCGGTGCCGTCGAAGATGTCGGTATTGCCGTCACCGACCGTGGGGGGACCGAAATTGGCGTGATTCAGGATGTTAAAGATCTCCGCCCGAAACTGAATGTTGAAATCTTCGGAGATTCGCCGAACATAGTTGTTCTTGAAAATCGAAAAATCGAGATTGGTCAATCCTGGACCAATCAAGATATTGCGTCCGGAGTTTCCGCGGAGGTTGAAGCAGCTGAGATCGCCGCTCGCAAGCGGTCCGCCGAGGCTCGGCGGAGCCGGAGAGCAGTTGGCGTTCCAGAACGCCGAATTCGGCGCGGTGGGTAGAGAGAAGCATTGTGATTTGATGTAATTGTTCGGATTGCCCGGGTTTACGGCCGACGCGCATCCGGAGCCTCCGAGACGATCCGGATACGCGAAATCGTCGCTGCTGAGCGTACCTGCTGGATCGCTGCCGGTTCCCCAAGTGGGGGTGAACGGAGCACCATCGCTGACGGTGAAAATCAAGCCCAACTCCCAGCCATCCAGCGGCCATCGCGCAAATCCAGTGAGATTCTTGGGAGTGGGCGCGTCCCAGGTACCGTTCAGCACGAACGTGCGCCCAACGTTGAAATCGGAGAGCGCCCGCGACAGACTCATGTCAAACCAGTTCAGGCTGGAGATGGAATTTGCGAACGCATCGCCCGCAACGGTCGCGGAGCTCGTATCCATGCTCTTCGCCCAGGTAAATACGCCCTGCAGTTGAAATCCTCGGCTCATCTTCCGGGAGGCCTGCAATTCGAGCGCGTTGTAGTAAGAACGACCCTGGTAGAACATTCCTCTAACTGAGCCGTAGTGAGTGTTAATTGGATCGGGTGGGGCGCATATGCCCGGGTCGGTCGCGTTGGGATCCGTCGCGGTACAGCCGTTGGCGGTGCTGAAGATATTTCCCAGAACGTCCGTCTGCGGCCACAGATATCGCCCTGAGGCGAGTTTCGTCGGGATCACCAAATCCGCTTCGTCCACGCGGAACGGCATGTGCACACCGCGAGAACCGACGTAAGCGGCCATGACGGCAAAGTTCGCGGTCACTTGGTACTGCACGTTCAAGTTCCACTGCATCACGTAATTTCGCTTTGGGTTGGACTCGATGAAAGTGGAGCGCAACCGGTTTGCCGGCAGCGTGGCTGGAAGATTCGACGGAAAATCACCCGGCGAAGGATTGCCGATCACCGTGTAGGCGAAGAACGGCGTCGCCTGCGTTTCCATCAGCGTGAACTCGTAAGGCAGCGGCAGGACATCGAACAAACCGGCGCCGCCGCGCACGGCCATCTTGCCGTTATGAAGCGCATCCCAGGCAAAGCCGATGCGAGGCTCAAAATTGTGCAGCGACGGGTTGTGCGTCAGCAGCGGACCGGTCCCGGAACAACCCGCGACGGATGCCCCGCAGACCGGCAGAGCGTCGCTTAGGTTCCTCAAGTTGACGAACTTGCCGTTCGCTTCCGTCGGAATAGTTGTGAATTCGTAGCGTACGCCGAGGTTGAGGGTCAGGCTGGGACGCATGCGCCAGTCGTCCTGCACATAGCCTCCCACCAGCGTCTGGCGAATATTTCGCGGCGTCAGGGAGCTTGCCAATCCTCCCTGAAATTTTGTCGGGTTGTTGGTTAGAAACGACGGTAAGTCCGCGAAATTCCAGATGCCGTTCGGATCGGTCAGGGCCGTGGTGTTCAGCAGCATCCGCTCCACAGCAATGCCGAATTTTATGGAGTGAGTTCCTCGCGTGATGAACGCGTCGTCGTAAGCCTGGTACGACTTCCACCGGTAGAGGTAAGTAGGAAGTCCTCCCGAACCTCCGGGCATGTCTGTGAGTCCGCCGATGTGCACAAAGGCCGCATCGCGTCCGGGGAACGCCCCCAGCGACGGGTCACCGGCAGCCGAGTTGATCGCCTTGACGCTTTGATTGTTGTTTACCGCTTCATGATTGAATCCAAAACGCGCGGAATTGACGAACGATGAACTGAAGGTGTGGGTCTCTTCCGCGGCCACGATCTCCCGGGTCGACAGGTCTCCGAGCAGAACATTGTTGAAGGAATCCGGGTCGGAATAGGGAGTCCTGTCATAGATAAAGGTGCCGTACAGGCTGTCACTCGCGGAAAATTTCTGGTCGATGCGTGCCGTCACAAAATTTTCATTGAAGATTTGCTGGCCGGAAAACAGGAACGGACAGACATCGGCTCCGCAAGCCTGGGGTGTGGGATAGAGCGCCAGGTACTTGGCCGCCTGCGGGTCGACCGTCACGTTTCCCGTGCTCAAGATTCCGTTCCGCGCGTCGGCCGACGGCACGAAATCGACGCTGGGGATACCTTTTGCCTGACGGATGCCTTCATAGTCGGCGAAAAAGAACGTGTGGTCCTTGCGGATCGGGCCGCCGAGCGCTCCGCCGAACTGGTTGCGGCGGAACGGAGCCCGCTGGCCCGCTTCGAAAAAGTTAGCCGCGTCCAGCGAGCTGTTTCTCAGAAAATCAAAAGCCGTCCCGTGAAACGCGTCGGTGCCGGACCGGGTGATCGCATTAACCACACCCCCCGAAGTTTTTCCGTATTCAGCAGAATAGTTGGTCGTAAGCACCGAAAATTCCTGGATGGCGTCGACGCCGAGATTGCCGCCCATCACGCTGCCGGGAGCGCCGTTGGCATAGTCATTGAGGCTGACACCGTCCATGCGGTAGTTGTTCTGCTGCGGCCGCGCTCCGGAAATCGTCAACTGCTGCCCGAACCCGCGATTTCCGCGGTCCGCTCCCGTCGCGAAATCCGGCTGCGTGTGAATCGCATCCACGCCCGCGGACAGGGTTGCCAGATCGGTCCAACTCCGCGCGTTCAGCGGCAGTTCCCGGACCGTGGTCGCGCTGACTTCGCCGCTGATTGCTGAGGAAGCCAGTTCGACCGTGGGAGCTTCCACATTGACGACGACCTTCTGGTTGACTTCTCCGACGGTCAGCGTCACGTTTACAACCTGCTGGGCGCCGACTGTCAGATTTATGCCTGCCGCGGACTGGGTGCCAAATCCCGCGGCAGAAAATGTCACATCATAATTCCCGGGCAGCAGATTCGGGACGGAGTAGAACCCGGCGGAATCCGAGGTAGTCTCACGCAACACTCCAGTGGCGACGTTCTTCACGTTTACTTTCGCGAGCGGAATCGCCGCCCCGGACGCGTCTTTCACTGTTCCCGAAAGTGTCGCTCCCACCACTTGCGCTTCCGAGCGTCCGGCAAGGGCCAGCAGCAAAATCGTGATGGACAGAAAAGACAAAACGAAAAAGCGGATTGACGCACACACGGATTTCTCCATAGTCGTCCTCCTTCTTAGAGACGTTTTCGCTGCCACATCCCCCTAGGTCCCCGGGACATTAAGAAAAGGAACAATACCGGACTGATTTTCGGCAAACGACGGTCGCTACTCGCGGGAGGATCCTCGCAGGTACACAGCTGCGCAAACCGGCGCAGGAAACAAGCCGCGGATAACCCACAACGGGCCTGGCCTCCCTCAGCTTTTCAATAGCGATAAGGTAAAACGACGGCGCCCGCACATAGGGAACACCTCCGAAATTCCCCGCAGGACTCTTCGAATCCACACACCTGCGAGCAAATGCTTGAATGCCTGGTGAGGACACTATTCCTTGAATCTTAAAATTGTCTTAATAATTCATATATTTTTTACGGTTTGTGTAATACATCTTTCTGCGAAAGTACAACGACCGCTGCTTCTTGCCATTCCGCCAGTCTCAGCTGCCAACGCCGCAGTTGACTGTCTGGTTTCAACCGCAGGACCCGCCTTCGATACTGGTTCAGAGATTCTTAAGGTACTCAGCGTAAAGTGTCCCCAAGCAGTGCCGCAGTGGAAGGTTTTGCGGCACCCAGCGTCGGGATTCTTTCGAAAACACCAGCAACCCTCAGTCATAGCCATGACGAGCAACGTTCGACGAACCCTTTGGCTCCTGATTTCGGTGTTTCACGCCCTAACCAGCGCCGTGGCCCAGATCCGGCCCAGCGGTTTTGTCTTCACCGGTACGGTTGTCGACCAGCGGCGCGCGCCGGTGACGGACGCGACGCTGACACTCAAGCGCGACTCCGCCGGCGTAATCGAGCAAGTCAGGAGCAGGAGGGCTTTGCCGGGCAAGATGGATTGGACGAATGTTTCTACTCACAATCAAATTGTCGAGGTATGTTTCTAAGAGCAGTGGCGATTTATTTCTGAGGTAAGTCCATGAGCCGATCTTTGCTCTCGACCCGCGCCGGGCGTCTCTCCTTTTGGCTGGGCGGTGGTGCGCTCGCATTCCTGGCGTTCGTACGCATTACCAGGGAGCTCCTCGAAGGAGATGTGGGTGCCATGGACAACGCGATCCTGCTGGCCGTGGCAAAAACACGGACGCCATGGCTAACAAGCGCGGCCATTGACGTGACCGCCCTAGGTTCGATCACTTTGGTAGTATTGTTTTCGGTCTTCACCCTCGTGGTGTTGCTCGTGTTGCGTGACCGATGGGGTGCCATCCAGTTGATGGCGGCTTCAATAGGAGCGGGACTCTTGACGGTCGTAACCAAGGACATCATCGAGCGCACTCGTCCTGAACAGGCGGAGCGGCTGATCGCTGTGTCGGGCTTCTCTTACCCTAGCGGACATTCGCTTTCGACATCCGCGCTTTATATAACCATCGCGATCATTGCATGTAGCTATGTACAGCACTCAGGCGCAAGAGCTGCAATTCTTCTGGCTGTGTCAGTAGTAATCCTTATGGTCGGTGCCTCACGGGTATACCTCGGGGTTCACTATGCCACCGACGTGGCGAGCGGCCTCTCCCTCGGAGCAGCGTGGGCGCTGCTGCTTGCCGGACTCTTCACACTTCTCAATCGGCGGGGATCGCCATGAGGAATTCGCCGCGGCGGTAAGAAAGGCGTTGCAATCGCTCTGCTAGTGACTTGCCGGCGACATCCCTTTGAATGTCAGTTTTTGCAGGCCGGCCGTGGTTTGCGCGATGTAGAGATTGCCCTTCGAGTCGGTCGCGATCTGATGGCCCGGTCCAATCATGCCTTCGGGGTGAACGTTCCCCACAATCTCCAGCGTCTTTCGATCGACAATGAAAATGCCGTTGCCGCCGCCGACGTAGAGAAACTGCTGGCCGGCGTCCGGAGACAAGGCCAGGTCGCGGGCAAAAGGCTCGCTGGTTCTGACCAATTGCTTTAGAAACTTGCCGTCTTTGGTAAACATCTGGACGCGCCGGTATTCTCGATCGGCCACATACACGGTGCCGTCACGCGCGACGCGGATGGCATGTACGATGCTGAATTGCTGCGGCCCGGGATCCGAGAAGGTGGAGGGCGTAACGATTGCGCAGTGGTCGTCGTCCACCGGCTGGTTGCCGAACGCTCCCCACATGCGCTTGAACTTGCCACTGGTCGCATCAAAGACAGCGACGCGGTGATTGCCGTAACCGTCGGCCACGAACAATTCGTTCGTCGGTGGATAGACCCACGCATCCGCGGGCCGGTGGAAATTCTGCGTGTCGGCGTTGCCCGCGCTTTGATTGCTGTGGCCCATCTGCATGACGAACTTGCCGTCTTGCGTGAATTTCAAAAGTTGGTCATCGGCAACCGGCTTGAGCCCCGGCAGGCCGTTCGTGGGACAATTGTTTCCGCCGAGCCACACGAAGCCCTTGTAGTCGATGTAGATGCCATGCTCGCGTTCCGGCCATTCGTAGCCATCGCCCGCTCCGCCCCAGGCCTTGATGTAATTGCCTTCTACATCGAACACGATCACCGGCGGCGCGGCCATCGCTGCCTGCTCTGGCTTGAGCGTCCGCGGCCGGTGCAGGACCCAGATATTATCCTGCGCATCAATCGCGATGCTCGAGGCATCGCCGATCTTCCACTTCGAGGGAACCTTCGGCCACGAGCGATCCACCTCGAAGGTCGGTAGACTTCGGCCCTGCGGTTGAGCGGATTGAGCCGAAAGCGCCACGCTGGAAAGCCACATCTCTCCCACTGCCGCGGTGGCGACTAACGAAATTACAACTGCCCAGCTGACGAACTTAGGGTTCATAGCTGCCTCCCCATAGAGCCGGACTACAAGTTTCCCCAGATCTCGCGCGCGCGCTGCAACCGCATGAGCATGCTGAATAGACTTTTCGTGAGGGACAACCTATCACTAAGGAATAAGGAATTCTCGCAATTTGTTCAAGTTCTTCAAACCCTCGGTTTCAGGGATATCCCCAGAAGTTGTAATTAATGCGGGGTGAAAATCGGGGCCGAGGCGATGAAGATCTTTGGCGATTGAGTCGAGCCCAGGTGCCTGTCCCGAAATAAGTCCGACTGGGATTGCGAGGCCAAGATTTGCCATGGTGGGATTAAGCTCGGAAACGCCGGAAAGAGATCCGGCCAAGACCGGGCACACAATACAGTTCAAGGATTGCTGCGCTGCTTGAGCTACGGCCTGAGAATCGCAGCGGAGGATGAGAACCGGAATCGCATCATAAAACTGTACGATGTTAATTGTCGTCGCCAGTAAGTCAGCCAAGTCAGGAAAGCCTGGTAGGGAATGCGGCGCCTCTTCGCGGATAAAGATCACACTCGCTCCAGCCTCCACAAGAGCCCTGGCAACGGACGCGCAAGCCCCCGCCGCCAGGTCGAGAGCAGCCCCAGGAAGTTGCATCCCGCCGAATGCCTCCGGTCCTGCAGCGATGAGTTGTGCCGCCAACGCGAAGGGGCCACTGATTCCCACGGTTAGGAGACACTCTTCCCGGACGAGAGACTTCAATCGGCTTACCACTTCGATGGCCACCGGGATGCGGCCCTTGGCCGGAAGTTCATCAATCGTGGAAAAACCGTGAAGCAGACCGCCGCTTGCGGCGGCGCCTGCGAAGCGAACTGCAGGTTGGCCGACGTCTCTCCATTCCAACGCGCCGCCCAACGCTTCGATCTCGAGATACGGATCGAAGTAGCAAGTAATGCCATCAGAGCGCATGTGTGGACGGATTTGGCGGAGAGCCTGGGTGATCTTGGTTGGATTTTTCAGCCAAGCTTGAAACGGAAGGTTTTCAATTCGGGCGGCAAGCGAAAAGACGATCGGCAGAAATAAGGGGCGCGCCGGCGGGACGCCCTGCAAGATGCTTTTTGCGAGTTCGCGGGCGGGAATCTCTCGACCCATTGTTCAAGGCCTGAACACTGGGCCGAGGGGTGTCGCGTCCGGCCACGAGCCGTACCATTTTAGGATCTCCGTTGGAGGGCTCTTGCGATTCCATTCGCGCGCAAATTCGTCAAAAGGTTTCCCGCGCGCGAGCCGAGATCGTCTCTCTTCGTCACGCAGCTTCTCGGTCTTCTCAGTGTCAACCTTGCGGTACTCGGGATCGTAGGCGATGCGGTAAATGTTTTGAGCCGTCCAATCCGAGATAATGTTCTTGCGCAAATCTTCCAAGACCTCTTCCGGATTTCTCTCCAGCGGATCGCCGTAGCCGGGGCCGCCTCCACTAAAGCCAAAAAGGATGTCGCCCTCGCCATAGACCTTGGGCGTGCGCGCAACCAATTCGTAGGTCCACTGTCCATTAATCATGCCCCCTTCGAGAATCGAGCGATGATCGAGGGTTAGGTTCGCGTCGCCCTCCTTCATTTTCTTGAGCAAGTCGGCATTTCGGACGCTGATGCCAGGGATAGGCGCCGAAGCGTAGCCTCCAAAAAGCGGCTGGCCGAGAGGCACCTTGGTTCCGTTGCCCATGCACATTGAGACGAGATCCGGCATTTTGTGGATCATCCATTGCTGGACGCCTCCTGCTCCGCCGCGATGTCGCCCATGGCCGCAAGAATCCTTCCAGTGCTGCGAAAGGGTGACGGTGATGGGTAACTCGCTCTCCACCTGCTCGGAGTCGGGAGCCCGTCCAAACGCACACCACGCAAACCCGTAAGCGTCCATTCCATCGGACGTCGCGCGGCCGCCTTGGCCCATGGTGTTGAGAGAGAAGGACAAAACGTCCGCCACGGCAAGCTTCCATTGTGACAGGCCCGCGCAAATCTGCGACGTGTGCTGACTGCCGGGCGCGGCGGCAACTTGCTTCCAGAGACTGCCGCTTGAAAACGACATTTTGGCGAAGGCGTTGTGTGTCGCGCAGCGGGTTTGCATGCCGATGAACACGCAGCAACTCGTGGCGGCGGACTTATCAGGGTTCAGGATGATCCCCTCGGGAAAGACGAAATCGATCGGAGCGAAGGTGCTGCTGCAAATCGGGAGGTCGTGGAACACATATTCGTACATGAAATTGGCCAGGTGACCCACGACTGCCTGCGAATGGACGTTGTAGGACGAGGGATTTTCAGGCGAAGTGCCGAGGAAATCGAAGGTGAGACGCTCGCCCTGTTTGGTCAGCGTGAGATTGCAGGCGCGAACCAGCGCGGGCGTCCAGCCGATCGCATCGTTGAAAACGACCGCACGGAATTTGCCGTCGGGCAACGACTTGATTTTTTTACGGGCGCCGGCTTCGGCCGTATCGCACATTTTTCGGAAGAGACCCGTCACGAAATCGGGCCCTCGCTTTTCGGCCAGTTCGAGGAGGCGCACTCGAACGCGGTCCGCGGTGGTGCAACGGGCTCGCAGATCGGAAATAAACATCGCCGGCGCGCGCAGACCGTACACGGAATAAAATTCCAGAAAATCGTTCCGCAGCTCAAAATTTTCGCCGATCTTGATTGGAGGAAGATTCAGGCCCTCCTCAAACCGCGATTTAGCGCTTACCGGCATGCCGCCAGGCTCGACGGCGCCGGTCTCGGTGGTGTGGAGAGCCGCCGAGGCCCAGGCCAGCAACTCGCCCTTGTAGAAAACCGGCATAAGCGCTACTTGATCGGGATTGTGGATTCCTCCGTAAAGCGCGTCGTTCGTATACCAGATGTCTCCGTCACGAATGCCCGGGTTCTGGCGGTAATTTTCAAGAATGAATTTGATGATGACGGGCTGGATGATGGCGTGCAAATAGGTTCCACAAGCGCCGTTGATCAGGTCTCCTTTCGCGGTAAAAATCGCGACCATCGAATCGCCCGAAACCCCGAAATAGCTGCGAGAGGCGCGGATGAAAATTTCCATCGCTTCGTCAAGAATGTCGTTTGTAACCTGCACGCCAATTTCGTAGTCGCCCTGGAGGACGCGCGCGGCGCAATCTTTCTCGTGAGCCGACGCCGGCGCCGGCTTCAGCCATCGAAGCTTTTCGGCGGTGGTGGGAATGGCCATGATGCTCCTTTCGAGAGATGTCTCAGCTTTCGAGAATTCCGAGTCTCCTGTCATCGATCGAAAAACGCAGGGAGGGGGGCACGACAATGGTTGTGTACTCACCCTCGGCGATTGCCGGACCCTCAACGACGTTTCCAGGGCGCAGATCTTCATACGAGAAAATGGGAACCGCCTGAAAATCTCCGGCGCCCTCCCAGAGCACCAGGCGTTCGCCTTTGCGCGCGCCGGATGGATCGCTTTTTTCGAGCGGCAGCGTCGGAAGTTCCACCTTCTTTGTAGGAACAATCGCCTTCAAAATAAAACTCTCGATAAAAACGCCGCCTTCCGGATTCACGACAAATGGACTGAAAGCTTCGCTGAATTCCTTGTTAAAGGCATCGCAGATGGCGCGGACGTCTTCCGGGGACTCGAGCGAGAGCCGGGGCGAGAGCGTCCGTTTGACGTGAAACTGACCGCCATAAAACATATCCAGTTCGAGGGAGAATGCGGCGGAAGACGGATCGAGGCCGTCGCCGACAAGATCCTTGCGCGCCGCTTCCAACAGCGCATCAACAGTCTGGTTGAAGGTTGCGAATTCTGAAGTCAGTTGCTGGTTTCCAGGCGTCATCAGCGTCAGCTTCTTGGAAGCTTCGTAGACGTGCATGATGTCCATTGTGGAAGAACCGAACGCACAAAAAACCGGCGAAAATGGAAACGCGATCGCCTTGGGTATGTCGCCCTTGAAGCCTTCGGCGTGGGTGGGGCCGGCTCCGCCTCCGACGAATAGAATGAATTCCTCGGGGCTGTATCCGCGGAGGTGAACCTCTTTCACGATCGCGGAAGCCATGTTTCCATTGACGATTTTGCGGATGATCGTCGCGGCTTCTTCGACGCTCACTCCGAGAGGCTTGGCGATCTTTTCACGGATGGATTGGATCGAGCGGCTTTTGTCTAGCTTCATTCTCCCGCCGTAATAGTAGTCCGGGTTGATGTAACCCAGCACCACGTCGGCATCCGTGACGGTCGGTTCCGTACCGCCAAGCCTGAAACACGCCGGTCCGGGCATGGAACCGGCGCTGCGGGGACCCACCTGCACGCGGTTTTGCAGCAAGCGGTTTACCGACGCAATCGATCCTCCACCGGCGCCGATCGAGAGCGTCTTGATCATCGTGATGCCGACCATCCATCGGTCGATGACGGGGCGAAAGTCGTAGCTGCGTACGCTGTCTTTCACCACCAGCCCGACATCGAAGCTGGTCCCGCCCATGTCGGTCATCACCACGTTCTGGTAGCCAAGCGATTTGGCAACGTGGTGCGCCCCCATCAAGCCGGAAACCGGCCCGCTGTTAAAGGTACGGCTTGCCGAGGTGCGAAATACTTCAGCGATGCCGCCGGAGCTTTGAATCATGAGCAAGGGCTTCTTGTAACCGCTCTCGCGAAGCTTGTCCCACATCGCGGACAGTTCGATTTGCATCGAGCGCTGGAGATAGGCATCGAGAATCGCGGCGAGCGTTCTTTCGTATTCTCCCAGCTTGCCCACCACCTGCCCGGCGAGCACGACGGGAAGATACCCGATGTGAAATTCCTTGTACTCATCCCGGATGATTTCCTTGATGCGGCGTTCATGAATCGGATTTAGAAAACCCCAAAGCAGGGAGACGACGAAGCCCCGAGCTCCGGAATTCACGAGGTGGCGGACTTTTTGCCGCAGGTCCTGTTCATCCAGCGGCCGGATCACCCGGCCTCTGGAATCGATCCGCTCCTTGACGCCGACGATCCGTTCCCGGGGAATCAATGGGACAGGCTTCTTTTGGATCGCCAGATTCCGCCGCTCTGCGACACGAGTGCCGTCGATCCACTGTGCGCCGCGGCCAATAAGGATAATGTCTTCGTGCCCTTCGGTGGTGATCAGGGCAAGATGCGGCCCCTTCCTCTCAATCAAGCGGTTCATCGCGATGGTGGTGGAGTAACGAATCATGTCGATCGCGGGCAGGAGCTCGTCGATCTTCTTGCCGAGTTCGGCGGCTCCCTCTTCGATCACTCGCGAAAAACACACGGACAGGTCATAGGGAGTGGTGGGCACTTTTTTGATCAGCGCCCTGCCATCCACGTTCAAGACAAGATCGGTGAATGTCCCGCCGACGTCGATATCAATCGAATTCATTCTTTGACCTCGAGTCGCTGATCCTTAATCACGAATTCGCCGGTCTTCAGGCGCCCATGCAGGCTGTCGAGGTCGAGTTCGATGTCGTTGGTGATGGGATGGCCGGGTGGAAGATATTCCGTTTCCATCTGCACGCCGCAACCCGGGCAATAAAACTCAATGATGCGCACCCAAAGCGGGTCCGGAGAAAAGCTGAATGAGCCGGGTACAATGGCAGGGTGGACTTCGCGCGGGTCACGGTCGTAGAGCAGACAACCCTTCTTATAATTTTCCCGCGCGGGCCCTAGTTCGCGGCCGCACCGATTGCAGAGCCAGAGTTCCCGTTCAATCTCCAGATCGAGGTATTCAGTGATTCGAATTCTGGACTCTGATCCTGGCGTCATGTCGATTTCCTTTTTGTCCGGATGGCTCTACGCGCTATTGCGCTTCAACAAGGCGTTCCCGTAGCCGTCAAGAGTGAGCGTCCAGCCTTCCGGCACGAAATAGGTGGTGTTCGCGCTCTCAAGGATCGCGCAACCTTGCACGCGATTGCCGGGTTGCAGGAGTTCCCAGCGGTAGATCTGTGCCTCTCCTCCCGAGGCTCCCCAAAAAACGTTTCGAGCGCCGATCCGAGCGTGGGAAGCATCCGGTCCGTGAGCTTTCGCTTCGGCTAATCCTGGTTTGGGTATTGCCTTCCTGACTCGCACGCGCAGCAATTCCGGGAAAATCTCCTTGGCGTTGCTCGACTCGGAGGCGCCGAGGGCCGATGCAACGATGCGCTTCCAATCGTCCACACTTCGCAGCGTCGGCTCCGGACACGCGATGGGTATCGAATTTTTTCCATCGCGGCTTACCTCCAGCTCAGCAGCGAAGGTAAGATTTTCGGGACGGATACCTTCACCAAGGAGATCTTTAGCAGCCTCTGCTCGTATATCCCCTAGAAACTCGCGAATTGTCGAAAGTGACTTCTCGGAAACGAACCGATCGGGAACAGAACGCTCATACACATGACAGATGTCCGAAATGGACGAACCGAACGCGCTGAATACGGGGCCGAGCGCAAAGATGAGGACAGAGGCCAGCCCGGCACGTTCCGCGACGCCGCAGGCGAAAAGGCTTCCGTTTCCCCCATAAGCGAACAGCGTGGGATTGGAGAGATTGTTTCCAAGCGCGCCGCGAGCTTCTGAGATGACCGCCGCCACGAGACCGAATGCATGATCCAGAACTGCCCGGCAGGCTGTCTCGAGGGAAATCCCTGCGGGACCGGCGACCCGTCCTCCGACGATATCTCGGGCGCGTTCGCGGTCAATCGGTTTTGTTCCTCCGAGGAAATACTCCGGATCGATCAGCCCTGCAGCCACGAAGACGTCCGTTAACGTTGGCTGGTCGCCCCCCAACCCGTAGCACGCCGGCCCCGGATAAGACCCCATGCTCTCGGGACCCAGCTCAACCCGCGGTTGTGTCACGCCGCGGGTCACCTTAACTACACTGCCGCCTCCGAGAGCGATCGAGCGCAAGTACGGTAGAGAAGTTTCCAGAGAAATGCCGAAAAGATCCGACGGCTTGCGATAGACCGGAAGTGCGTCTCGGAGGGCGCTGATTTTTGCCGTCGTTCCGCCAACATCCATGGCGATGACATCCCGGAGTCCATAAATGCCTGCAAGAAACGCGCTGCCGTTGATTCCGAGGACAGGTCCGGATTCAACGGTTTCAATTGCCTTCGTCTTAGCGATCCCGGCGACGCCTCCGTTGATATGGCTTACGAGGAACGGCCCGCGATATCCCAACGTTTCGCGCAGTTCATCTTCCGCCTTGAAAAGCGTGGCGGCCAGCGCTCCGTGCGTGTAAGCGTTGATGACGGCGCAGTAGGTACGAGTGCAGTCGTCGGCGCTCTGGGACATCTCACCGCCGACCAGCACCGGAACGGATCCGAGGAAATGATCGGGGTACTGCTGGTCAATCACCCGCTTGACCGAGACTTCGCGCTCCGGAGCGCGATGCGCCCCTTTCAAACTGACACAGATTCTTCGGACCCCGCGCTCCAAGAGCGAACGAGCCGCATTCATGATCGCGGTCTCGTTGGCATCGTCCTCGAGCCCGAGGATATGATCGGCATTCAGAAGCCGATCGAGGACCGGACTCCGCGGTTCGCTGCCGTACAGACTCCGCTCGTTCCCTCGAGATACCAGAAGGCCGACGCGCGGGCCACGGAACTCCGCCAGTACGTTCGATGTAATCGTCGTGGACCAGCGGATTAACTCGACCTGATCGAGAAACCCGGCAACATCGGGGAAATTCAATTTTGCGGCGGCCTGTGAGAGGCAATCCAGCAAACAAACCGTTAGATCGTGCGGAGTGGTGTCGACCTTCAGGCAGAATAAATTCGCGCCGCTCGTGAAGAGCCCGTCCGTCAATGTCCCGCCAACGTCGATGTCAACGGTCCACATGCGCGCTTTCTCGTATCTGGTGTGAAATATCGTCGACGAACTGTTCGGAACGAACCGTCCAGCCAAAGAACGATTCCACATTGTGGATGGTCGCCGCAAAGATGTTCTGGTCGCCTGCCGGCATCGTCGCATCCAGCACCAGAATCGGCCAGTAATCGTGAAAATACGCGTCGCGGAGCGTGGATTCGACGCAAACATTGGTGGCGATTCCCGTAAAAAAAAGATGCTGGATGCCCCTCATGCGAAGCTGCGAATCGAGCGTTGTGCCGGCAAAACCGCTGTAGCGTGTCTTGGTGATGACGATGTCACCCGGCTGCGGCGCGAGATCCTCGACGATCTCGGCGTCCCAAGTGCCCTCCGTGAGGACCTTGCCCTTCAAGCCGGGACGCGAACACATGAGGTTCATGGCGAGCTGCTTGTGCCAGTTTGGCGAGCGAGGGCCTCCGCTGTCACTGAGGTCTGCCTTGTACGCCATGCGCAGGTAAACGATGGGAATTTTCGCGGGGCGGGCCGCGTCCAGGACGCTGCGGATCACGCGCACAACACGGGCTGCGTCGCTGATGTCCACGGCCGCGATGTCGAGCATGCCGCCTTTGCTGGCGAAGGCGTTTTGCATATCCACCACAACGATCGCCGAACGCTCGAAAGCGACCTCGATCCGTTCAGGTCTGGTCTGCAGCCATGGCATGAGTGCGATCTGTCGCCCCTAGATGAAATGGGCCCCAAATCTGTCGGACGCCGGAGATGCACAAGCTTTTCATCCGACGAAAGGCTGAATATTTAGCAGAGGATGTCAGCCCGGTTGACTTGGCCGATTAGAACTTTTTCAGTTCACCTTGTCAATGCAGTACTCGCTTCGCGTAGCGCGTAGGATCGCTCCGTTCCACGGGACATTCTCTAGGTGGAGAATTGAGCCATCGTTGTCTTGAAGGACCGCTCGGCAATTTCCTGCAGTGGGCGACAGCGCAGCTCCTTGTTCAGCACTTCGATTCCAAACGGGCCGCGGTATCCGGCCTTCCAGACGTGATCGAGAAAGCCCCGAATATCGAACTCGCCTTCGCCGCACAGTCTCCGATGATTGATCGTATCTTCGTGCAAACTCCACGGCGCGGTGAATGTTCCGTCGTTCAGCTCTACGGCAAAAAAGTATTCCAGCGGGAAGTTGGAAATGTCGTCGTAGCGAACGCCCATTTTCACGAGGTGCCAGAGGTCGAAGATGATGCCTCCATTTTTCTCGCCGGCGCCGCGTAGCATCGTCAGCGTATCGGGTAGCGTGTCGATCATCGCGAACGGCATGAGCTCGTAAATGATTCTGGTGCCATAGGCGGCGGCGTCCCTGCACAGTGCGCCGAAGGAGTCAATCACCTGAGGCATCGGCGTGTCGGTATGGTAGAAGTCGCCTACTTTGAGGTGCCTCGCCCCTAAAGCCTGTGCGGCAGTCAGCAGCTCCTTTTTGACCAAGTCGGATTTCTTCTTTTTTTCACCGGTAAGGAACCAATCGCCCAGGAATTCGATCTCCACATGCTTCATGCCGTTGTCGTCGAGGATGCGTTTCATTTCCGGGAGCGATCGGCGCTTGAGGGTATGTGCTAAATCAGCATGCCAGATGCCGACGCCGCGAAAGCCTGCCTTGGCACAGGCTTCGACGCGATCCTTAAAATCGAAAACGCTGTACTCGTGGTCGGTATGTGGCTCGGCACCCCCCGCGAGCGTCCAGTAGGATGCGATCAGTTCCACCTCTTCCCACATCGTCCGATGGTTGCTCCTTCCTGGTAGGGTACGTTCTGGTGCGGGGAGTGTACTTCCGAACCGGGGCAATTTCCACGGAAACCGCCGGACGGGCGTCACCGGATCAGAAAAATTGTGCTATCGTTTGCCGAAATCGGCCCTGCATCGCACTCCTATTTCAGTTAGGAGAAGCACCGATGGACGAGCTTGTCACCCTCGGCCGGCGGGAACTGCTGAGAACCACAGCGGGATTGTTAACCGGCTGCGTGGTGGCCGGGAGTCCCTTGGCGCTCATCGCACCGACGCGCATATGGGCCATCGATCTCATTGCGCTCACGAGCGCCCAAGGCGCCGCGCTTATGAGTGTGGCGCGCACGATTGCCCCGCATGACGGACTGGACGATTCTGCGTATGCGCTGGTCGCTCAAGCTGTCGACAGCGATGCCTCGAAGGATCCCTCCGCGCTCAAAACGCTTCATGAAGGTCTGGCTGCGCTGAGCCCGGACTTCTCCACGTTGCCGGAGAGCGCTCGCGTCGGCGCGCTCAAGAGCATCGAGTCTTCCCCATTTTTTCAAACGATGCGCTTTAAGACGTTACAGGTTCTCTACTCAAGTCCGGTTGCCTACGCCTACTTCGGATACGAGGGCGAGGCGTATTCGAAGGGTGGCTACCTGCTTCGCGGGTTCAATGACTTGCGCTGGTTACCGGAAGTGCCGTTGGAAGATGGCGGACCGGTTCCGGGACGCACCTAACGAGCGGAGTGCACCACATGGCCCGCATTGGGTTCCAGGACGAAAACGCGATCTTGATCATCGGCTCGGGCGCCGGCGGCGGCACCCTCGCTCACGAACTGACGAGTCGCGGAATCAAAGTTGTCCTGCTGGAAGCCGGCAAACGCCAGTCCCCCGCGAGTTTCACGCAAGTGCCCGGCGCCGCGTTCCTGCAACTGACCTGGCTTGACCCTCGTACGCAAAGCGGCGATTGGGGCGTTTCCATCCCGACGCTTCCCGTCTGGCACTGCAAAACAGTCGGCGGAACAACCGTTCACTGGACCGCTGCCACGCCACGGTATGAACCGTGGGAACTGCGCGCACGAACCATCTACGGAAACGTGCCCGGCGCTTCTCTAATCGACTGGCCAATTTCCTATGATGAGCTGAAGAAATATTACATGCTGGCAGAGCGTCGCCTCGGAGTGACGCGCCGCAACGGCGTTCCGGGCCTCCCGGCGTCCAACAACTTCAAAGTCATGTACGCGGGCGCAAAAAAATTGGGGTACCAGCGCGTCCATACCGGCCACATGGCGATCAATCCACGGCCGTACGACGGGCGCGCCAGTTGCATCGAGCAAGGCTTCTGCGTGCAAGGATGCAAGACGCGGGCGAAGTGGAGCACGCTATACACTTCGATCCCTCGCGCCGAGGCGAGCGGCAACTTGGACCTTCGCGTCGAGTGCACGGCTACGAGGATCGAGCACGGCAGAGACGGATGCGTCAACGCCGTCGTCTACCGCGACGCCGAGGGCCGCGAGCAGCGGCAAAAAGCGCGCGCGGTCTGCGTGGCAGGCAATGCCATCGAAACGCCGCGGCTTCTGCTGCTTTCCGAATCCTCGAAATTTCCGCGCGGGCTTGCCAATTCCTCCGGGCAGGTGGGCAGAAACTACTGCCACCAGATCATCGGGTTTGTTTGGGGAATCTTCGACCAGCCGGTCTCGTCCTGGCGAGGTGCGACGCTGGCGGGTGTGATCGAAGATGAAGTCAAAAACGATCCGGCGCGCGGATTTGTGGGCGGCTATCGAATGGAGTTGTGCACGCTCGATTTGCCTACGTTTCCACTCGTAGGGCTCCCGTACGGATGGGGCCGCGACTTCGCGTCGATCATCGACAACTATCGGAACATGGCGGGCATGCTGATTAACGGCGAAGACATGCCGCGGGCGGACAACCGCATAACGTTGAATCACGACGTAAAGGATGCGTTCGGCTTGCCCGTCGCGAATGTCCACGTCGATGAACACCCAAACGATCGGGCCATGCGCCGCCACGCCCAGACGCAAATGTCGCGCCTGTTTGAGGCGGCTGGCGCAAAGCGAGTGGTGCTTGGCCCTGTTCCACCGGCGACCCACAACATCTGCAGCGCGCGCATGAGCGCCAATCCCGCGGACGGCGTCGCCAACGCCTGGGGACAAACGCACGATATCAAGAACCTTTTTATTTCCGATGGCAGCGTCCTGCCCACTTCCGGTTCGCCGAATCCTACGTTGACGATTGTGGCTTTAGCGTTGCGGCAGGCGGAATTCATCGGTCGCGAACTGAAGGCCAACAGGATTTGAGATTTCCCAATTCCTCGAACCACGCACCCTCGGGAGTTCGAGGACTAGCCCGACGATGCGGCATTCCGCGCGGAAACCGCCAGCAGTTCCCGGGTAAGTTCTGCCGGCCGGTCCAGCATTACGTCGTGTCCGCAGTGGATGGTGGTCGTTTTCCATCCTCTCGCTTTTGCTTTCTCGTAGAACTGTGGAAACGGAGAGGGAGACCAGTCGCTCGCGAGGATGTACGTGACATTCGTGATTTGCCGGAGCGCGCCCGTCAGGCGCAGAGGCTGCTCAAAACACGCCAGTGACTGCATCGTGCTTTGCCGGTTCACCCAGTCGCGGTCCTCGGGATTCACATTGAATTCTTCGGCGGAAATCGGAGGGAGCCTCCAACCATCACCCACTTCGTTGGCCTCGGCAATCCGCGCGCTCCTCACTTCCGGCGGAAGCATGTCGTTGAGGCACTGGCCATCTTCCAAAACGAACGCATCCAGGTAGACAAGCGCTCCGATTCGCTCGGGAGCGCGATCGGCTACGCCGCTGACCACGCATCCGCCGTAGGAATGGCCGACCAGGATCACGTCCGAAAGCTCCTCCCAGCGGAGCAGATTGCCCACGTCCGCAATGTGCGTATCGAGATTCACGCTGGGCGAAGAGACGTGACTCCGATCCGCCACTCCCGTATGCGTCGTCGTGAACACTTCGTGCCCTTGAGCCTGCAGCATTCGCCGCACGCGCTTCCAGATCCAACTCCCTCGCCACGCTCCGTGCACCAGAACATAGGTGGACACAGCGAACCTCCTCGATCGAAAACGCTTCAGGAAAACTCAGCGGGCCCGGCCGGCTTGCGCCATTTCGAGGACGGATCTTACAGCGCCTGCAATTTTTTCTTCGTTCGGCAGCACATACTTCTCGAGCGGCTCGCTATAGGGAATGGAAGTATCGAGCGCGGTCACCATCTTGACCGGCGCCTTCAAATAGGAAAAACCCCGCTCGGCGATTTCGCCGGCGACGATCGCGCCGACGGAGGCGTGGCGCGTGGCCTGGTCGACGACGACCAATCTTCCCGTTTTCTTCACCGAAGCCAGAATAGTCTCGACGTCCAACGGTTCGATGGTACGCGGGTCGACGACTTCCGCGCTGATTCCTTCTTTGGCTAGTGCTTCCGCAGCGGCCAGGGACTTTGTCACCATCCAGCCGGTGGACACGATGGTGACATCGCTGCCCGCACGCTTGACGTCCGCCACGCCGAGCGGGATCACGTAGTCGCCGTCCGGCACCGGCCCCTTGTCCAGCATCTGCATGTAGTGATGGAGATAGATCACCGGGTTATCATCGCGAATTGCAGCGGCCATCAATCCTTTCGCGTCCGCCGAGCAGGACGGCATCACGACCTTCAGGCCTGGAACTCCCATCATGGTGTGATAGATGCAGTTGGAGTGCTGCCCCGCCCATCCCGCGGCGAATCCGAAGCCGGCCTTGAACACCACCGGCACCTTCACTTGGCCGCCGGACATGTAACGAAGGCGCGGCGCCTCATTCAGCACCTGCCCCATGGCTACCAGCATGAATTCGCTCATCCACAATTCAACGACCGGGCGCAGGCCGGTCATCGCTGCTCCGATAGCGATGCCCAGCTCCGCAGTCTCCGAGATCGGAGTGATGCGGACGCGGTTCTTCCCGAACGCCCGGACCATCGGGTCGCGGTCGGTCATGCCGAGGTTTTGCCCATAGAAGATGACGTCTGAATCGCGCTTCATTTCCTCGGTGATCGCGTTGGCCATGGCTTCGGCGTACATCATTTCTCGCGGCATAAGCGCCCCTTTCATGGGTCATGCGAAAACGTACTTAGTGGCTTCCTCGGGTGCCGGGAATGGGCTGGCAAGGGCCGATCGCACCGCTTCTTCCAGTTCGGCGCGAACGGAGTCCTCGATGCGGTTTGCGTCCTTCTCGGACAAAATTCCCCGGCTCTTCAGTTTCTTGCGAAAGAGCTGGATCGGATCCTTGGCGCGAGCGGCGGCGTATTCCTTCTTCCGGCCATAAGTCTCGATGGCCTCGTGCTTCGGAAACTGCGTCGGAACAGGAGGGATCGTGATGGCGTTGCCGTGCGCGCTGAAGCGATAAAATTGGGATTCGATCAGGCTCGGCCCCTTACCAGCCCGCGCGCGCTTCACGGCTTCCCCAACCGCTTCGTACACCTTGAGCGGATCCGTCCCATCCACCGTGGCGCCGGGGATGCTGAATGCCGCGGCCTTCCTCGAGAGATTTTCTCCGGCCACGGAATTCGCATCTTCCAGGCTGATGTGGGTATAGGCCTGATACTGATTGTTCTCCAGGATGTAGACGATTGGCAGTTTCCAGACGGCGGCCATATTCAGCGATTCGAAGAATGCTCCCTGTTTGCTCGCGCCGTCGCCGAAGAAGCAATAAATCACCTGACCGGTTTTCTTGACCTGCGCCGTCAGAGCGGCGCCGGTGGCGTGCGCGATGGCCTGCCCGATGATGCCTGAGGTTCCGGGAAAATGGTGCGCTGGGTCGGCCAGATGCATCGAGCCGCCGAATCCTTGGCACAGACCGTCCTTGCGGCCATAGATCTCCGCCATCATTTTCTCGACGGAGGTTCCCAGAACGATGGGATAGCCATGGCAGCGGTAGCTGGGCATGGCCAGGTCGTTCTCTTGGCGTGTGGCGAGAGCGCCGACGATCGAAGCTTCCGCTCCGTCGGCGAGGTGAGTGTGGCCGCGGATTACGCCGGGATGCTCGACGAATGTTCGCTTCACGCGCTCTTCAAACTCGCGGATGCGCAACATCTGCGTGTACATCCAGACCAGCCGTTCTTTCCCGATTTTTCCCGCCGGCTTTTTCGGCATCGCGCCCTCCGAATTACTTAAGACTGAATGTCAGAGCTTCGGCACAGCATCTCCAGGCCGGCCGATGTAACAGAGCGGCCCACCTACAGGCACTTCCGAATCTTCCTCGGCAACTACTTCGAGCAGCACGCCCTCAGCCGGCGATTCGAGCTCGTAGTTCACCTTGTCGGTCTGCAGCTCAACGAGCGGCTCCCGCTTTTGTACTTTCTGACCCTTTCGCTTGAGCCACTTCACCACGATGACCTGCGTGGTCGGAATCCCTCCCGTTTTCGGAACTGTGACCGTAGTTAGAATGATGATCCTCCCTTCCGGCTCGCTCGTCCCCGGTTCTGCCGCTCAGTTCGTCAGCCGCGCTCGCGACAAGCCGTAACTTTCGAGCACCTTCAGCAGTTCGCGGTGGCCGAAAGCCTGGCAAGGCGAAGCGTAGCCGGTCTTGCGAGGCGGCGCCTGGATCAGGCTGTGCGCCGCATAGGCCTGCATCAATCCGGTCTGGCGATAGCAGCACGTGCCGAACATGATGCACTGCGCGTAGGCCGTGGTGCCCCGCCCGTAGACCACGTCGATCGTGCGATGCTCGCGGCTGTTCTCCCGGGGCGGCGTCCCGCCTTGTACGGCGTTGGCCATTTCCGCCAGCTTCTTCTCCTGCTCTTCCTTCGGCAAAGGCCGGATGTTCTCTTCGAAGTTCTTTTCCGTGGCGAAAACTGCCTGCATGATCTGGCGATTCAGAAGGCCACCCATGGCCTTCACATTGGCGATCTGTGGATGATGCTTATACCAAACCGGATGTGGAAATCCTCCCCAGGACAGCGCCAGTTGTGTCTCAAGCACCGCGGGGACAGCCACTTCGTGCGCCGTGGCGCGGGGCCACGGCTTATATCGATTCTGCTCGAGATAATATGCATCGGTCGGGATTACCGCGAAGATGGTCTGCGTCGAGCCAAACGTCGGAATGCCGGCGAACATCGAGAGTGTCTCCAGGGTGTCAATCCCACCGGTCTCGAGAACCAGGTGGACGGCAATGTCGCTTGCTGCGCACATGTAAGCCATGGCCGGGGCGGCAAGCAATCCTTGGCGCGCGAACTTCTCTCCCCAATGCTCTTCCACCTGGCGGTGCCAGGTCTGCTCGCCTCCGATGTCCACATAGTGGCAGCCCGCCTTCAATGCGGCTTCTATGACCCGAGGACCGTGGTAGAGAAACGGTCCCACGGTATTGCAGACCACCCGGCTGCCACCGAAGAGCTTCGTTAGATCGTCAACGGACCCGCTCGTTTCCGCGATCTCGTAATCCGCTGTCTCAATTCCCGGGACATGATTCATGACCTCTTGAATCCTGGCGCGATTGCGGCCCGCTGCGATAAAAGGAACATTGAACTCGCGCAAAAATTCCGCGACGAGGCGCCCGGAAAAACCGTTCGCGCCATACAGAACGACGGGTCTCTTGCTGTCCATGGGCGGCCCTCGTTTCGGTTGATTCAGTATACTGATGATTCTTTGGCGAGGAACGATACCGCATTCATCTCTTGACAGCAAACGGTGATTTTATCGATAAAGGCCTCACGCCAGTACACTGAAATGCAAGCGCTCTCGAGTGCGGGTGAGCGCTCCGCATGCTCGAGAAAGGAAAATGCCTCATGAACTCTCCCAAGCCCGGCACGCGAAAGTTGCTCGCGGGGCTGCTGCTGGCGGCGTGCTCCGCGACCATGGTTTTCACGGCCGCCTGCCGCAAGACTTCGCGACGCGCTGGGCAGCTGTCCAGCGAAGAGAGAACAACTGCCGACGTCAATGAGTCCCGAGTCATCGCCGCCGATAAAGAGCCTGGGAACTGGATGACCTACGGGCGAACGTACGACGAGCAGCGCTTCAGCCCGCTCAAACAAATCACCGACCAGAATGTGTCTCAGCTTGGCCTCGCCTGGCACTTTGATCTCGATACGCACCGTGGGCAGGAGGCCACGCCGCTGGTCATCGACGGCGTGATGTATTTCACCTCGGCCTGGAGCAAGGTGTTCGCGCTCAACGCCGCGACCGGCGCGCAATTGTGGTCGTTCGATCCTAAGGTCGACCCGGCGTGGGCGGTGAACGCCTGTTGTGACGTCGTGAATCGTGGCGTAGCGGGTTGGAACGGCAAGGTCTTCGTCGGAACGCTGGACGGCCGGCTCATTGCCCTCGATGCGGCCTCGGGAAACAAACTTTGGGACGTCCAAACTACCGACCCGAGCAAGCGTTACACCATCACGGGCGCGCCGCGCGTAATCAAAGGAAAAGTGATCATCGGCAACGGCGGCGCGGAGATGGGCGTCCGCGGCTACGTGTCCGCCTACAGTGCGGAAGACGGGAAGCTGGCCTGGCGCTTCTATACGGTGCCGGGAAACCCCTCACAGCCGTTCGAAAATCCAGTCCTCGAAAAAGCCGCGAAAACCTGGAGCGGAGAATGGTGGAAGAACGGCGGCGGCGGCACGGTCTGGGATTCGATGGCGTACGATCCCGGTCTCGACCTGATGTACATCGGCACCGGCAACGGCGATCCGTGGCCCCGGCAAATCCGCGATCCGCGGAAGCAGGACAATCTCTTCACGTGCTCGATCGTGGCTCTGAAGCCGGAGACAGGCGAATATGTCTGGCATTACCAGGAGAACCCGGGAGACCAGTGGGACTACGATTCGGACGAGCAGATCATCCTCGCCGACCTGAAGATCGACGGCGAGATGAAACACGTTTTGATGCACGCCCCGAAGAATGGCTTCTTCTATCTGCTCGAGCGCGCCACGGGAAAGCTACTTTCTGCAAGACCCTTCGCGCAGGTAACTTGGGCTACGGGTATCGACATTCAAAGCGGACGGCCTGTTGAATCTGCTGCGGCGGAGTATCGAGGGCGGAAGGGGCCCGCGCTGGTCTCTCCAGGCCCGGGCGGCGCGCACAGCTGGCAGCCGGGATCATTCGATCCTCAGACCGGGCTGGTTTACTTTCCCGTGATGGACGCCGGATTTCCCTATAAGACCGCTGAGCATTTTCGCCACAACGACTTTGCCTGGAACAATGGCATCGATCCTGTCGCCGCCGGCATGCCTCAGGATCCCAAGATCAAGCAGATGATACTCGCGGGCATCAAAGGCCAATTGACGGCCTGGGACCCCATCCAGCAAAAAGAAATCTGGCGTGCCGAACGGTCGGAACCCTGGAACGGAGGCGCGTTGTCCACTGCAGGAAACCTCGTGTTCGAAGGCACGGAATCGGGAACCTTCGAGGCCTTTCGCGCGACCACGGGGGAAAAACTGTGGTCTGCCTCGACCCAGAGCGGCGTGACGGCGGCACCTATCGCTTATTCCGTGAACGGCGAGGAATATGTCGCTGTCCTAGTGGGATGGGGTGGCGTGCTCCCGCTCGCGGCCGGTGAAGTCGGCTTGCAAACCCCGCGCCTGCCAAATACGTCGCGAATGCTGGCGTTCAAGATCGGCGGGACCGCGAGCCTTCCTCCGGCGCCGGAACCTGCACTGCCAGCGTTGGCGTCCCCTCAGAAAACTGCGGATGCGGCAGCCGTCAAAAAAGGCGAGGCGCTCTATCAGCGCTATTGCAGCCCGTGCCACGGGGACGTCGCGGTGAGCGGCGGTGTGCTCCCCGACCTGCGGTACTCGAAAATGCTGGCCAGGGATCAGTGGATGAGCATTGTGATCGGCGGAGCCCTGCGCCCCGCTGGAATGATCTCGTTCGCAAAGGAATTGACGCCGGAGGACGCGCTGGCCATTCGCGACTATATGGTTTTTCGCGCGAATCAAAGCTTCGCTGAAACTGGCACCGCAGTTCCGAGATAACGAGTTGCCTGACACTCAGTGCACCGCTCTGGTCGTACCGGCCCAGTACGGCGCACGCAAAGCCTTTCGGTCAATTTTCCCCGCCGGAGTCTTGGGAATCTCGGTCACAAAATTCACGGTCTTGGGCGCTTTCACGCCACCGAGCCTTTCCTTGCAGTGAGCGAGCACTTTTTCCTCGCTTAACGAGCTGCTTCCCCGACGAACGATCATCGCCTTCACCGCCTCTCCCCATTTCTCGTCCGGAACCCCGATGACAGCGCATTCGTACACTTCGGGAAGAGACATGATGGCGGCCTCCACTTCCGCCGAGAACACGTTAAAACCCCCGGTAATGATCATGTCTTTCTTCCGGTCGGAGATATAGAAGTAGCCGTCCTCGTCCCGATAACCGACATCGCCGGTGTGATGCCATCCGAACTTGTGAACGTCCTCTGTCGCTTGCGGCAGCTTGTGATAGCCCGGCGTCACCAGCGATCCACGCGCGACAATTTCTCCCGTCTGATTCGCTGGCAATAGTTGGCCGTTTTCATCCATGATGGCCAGCCGCACTCCATACGTGGCTTTCCCGCAACTACTCAGGCGTTCCGGATGGTCGCCCGCCGCCGCACTGGCCACGGTTTTTTGATCCAGCCAGGTCAAGAGCATGGGCGCCTCCGTTTGTCCGTAGGACTGGCAAACGCACGGTCCAAATACTTCCACGGCCTGCCGAAACCGGTCGGGCGAAACCGGCGAAGCAGCCAGGAGCAAAACCCGCAGACTGGAATAACTGAACTCACGCACGCGCGGATGGTCGAGCAAGGCGTACAGAGCTGTCGGCGGGAGGAACACGTGCGTGACTCGAAAGCGCTCGATGTTTTGCAGCACTTCCAAGGCATCGAATCGCGGCATGATCACGTTCGTGGCACCCAGAAAGAACATCGCAAAAGAGACGGGCCCCGCGGCGTGCGAGAGCGGCGCTGTGCTCAGACACACGGGATCGATCCCCTCGCAACGCCAATAGTGCCCCACCATCTCGGTAAACATTCCCCAGGGAGTCGAGGTGACGCGCACACCCTTTGCCGGACCCGTCGTGCCGCCTGTTGGAACGAGGCCGACCAGGCTGTCAGGATTTCCCACGGGATCTCCCCAGTCCGACTCCTCGGAGGGCTTTTGCCCGGCCACGAGTTGATCCAGTGAAGGATCTGTCCCATTTGGACCGTCGATGCAAATCAGGTGCCGGAGAGAAGGAACAAGCTTGCGGATTTGCGCCACCTCTCCGGCGAAACCGCTGTGGTAAAACAGCCAGCGAACCTCCGCGTAATTCATGAACTCGACGTTGGCGTCAATCGCGTTGCGATAATTGATCGGGACCCACGCTCCACCCGCGCGCATGAGCCCCAGCATGCAGATGAGGACGCGCGCGTCGTTCAACGAGTAGATTGCAACACGCTCCTCGGGATCGAGTCCCCTTGCGAGCATCGCGCGCGCCAGAACTTGCGTGGCCCGGCGCAACTCGGCGTAGCTGTAGCGGACGGCGCCGTCGACGAGCGCGATTCTCCCGGCATACTCTTCCGCCGCTTTGTCAAAATAATCGATCGCCCTCATCGGCCAGCTCGAGTGTGAATACCTTCCTATTTAAGGGTGGTCTCAGGCCAGACTTCGTTTGCGATTTCCACGACCAGTTGCAGCTTTGCAAACTGCTGTTGTTCCGTCAGGCGGTTGCCTTCGCTCGAACTCGCAAATCCGCATTGGGGGCTAAGCGAGAGCTGGCCAAGATCGATATATTGAGCAGCCTCTTCGATTCTGCGTTTCAACAGATCCCTGGATTCGAGTTGGGGAAGCTTACTCGAAACAAGTCCCAGGATGACCGTTTTGTGCTTCGGTACGAACCGCAACGGCTCAAACGTGCCGGCGCGCGCCGTTTCGTATTCCAGGAAGTAGGAGTCCACATCGATCTTGTTGAACAGGACATCGGCAATCGGATCGTACCCGCCCTCCGTGAACCACCCGCTTTGATTATTGCCGCGGCACAGATGCATGGCCAAATGCAGGTCGGGCGGCCGGTTCGCGAAAGCGCGGTTGATGATCTCCGGGTACAGTTCGTTCAGCAGATAATTCGGATCATCTCCGCGTGCTCTGACCATGCCCTGAAATTTTTCATTGCAGAGCGTGGCCATGGGGGGATCGTCCACCTGAAGGTACCGGCAACCAGCTTCATAGAGCGATCCCATTTCTTTCTGGTAGGCCTCCACAATATCGGACCAGAAGAGATCCATATCCGGATACGCGGACTTTGGTATCGCAGCGCTGCCGGAGGTGAAGTGCAGAATGATGGGTGACGGTACGGTCACCTTCGGCGTCCTTTTGGTTACCGACCGAAGAAACCGGAAGTGATCGGCATAAATCGGCGCGCGCCAGCTCATCCTCGCTACAACCTGGGCCCATGGGACCGGGATCTTGCGTCCCTCGTGATCGACGAAATAGGCAGCCGAACTTTCCATCCGCACTTCTACGCCGCCGAGTCCGCGCACGAAGAAGTCCGTGTAGAAATCTTCGCGGCGAAATTCCCCATCGGTAATGGACCTCAGGCCGGCTTGCTCCTGCTGGGCGACAACTCTGCGAATTGCGGCGTCCTCAATCTGCCGCAGTTCTTCCGCGGTAATTTTTCCCTCAGCGCGCGCCTGGCGTGCCTGCTTGAGCTCCGCCGGTCTCAACAGGCTGCCGACGTGGTCTGCACGAAACGGCGGATTATGCGGGGCAACCGTCTTCATCGAAGCCTCCGGTCCTGCATCCTGCACCTTCGACCCCGGACTGAATCCAATTTTCTATCCAACGCAAATCTTCTTACGAACCGGTTGTTACTTGGGTGGTGTCGTCCGCAATCCCAATAACGTTGCGGCGTTATCCTTCAGAATGAGCGGCCGTACCTCGTCCCTGATATCAATCTTCTCGAAATCCGATAGCCACCGGTCCGGCGTAATTAAGGGATAGTCCGAACCGAACAGAACTTTCTTCTTCAAAAGCGTGTTCGCATACTGCACGAGGGTCGGAGAGAAATATTTGGGAGACCATCCGGAGAGATCGATATACACCTGCGGCTTATGCAGGCAAATCGAAATTGCTTCGTCCTGCCAGGGAAACGACGGGTGCGCCATGATGATGGGCATGTCCGGAAAATCCACCGCCACGTCGTCAATCGGCATCGGATTCCCATATTTCAGCCGGATGCCGCCCCCGCCGCGCATCCCCGTGCCGATTCCGCTGTGCCCCGTGTGAAAGATCACCGGCAGGCGCGCTTCGGCAAACAGTTCATAAAGCGGATAGGCGATCCGTTCATTCGGAAAGAATTCCTGAATCGGCGGATGCAGCTTGAGCCCACGTACCCTTCCGGCAGCCAGCAGCCGCCGGGCCTCCTCCACGCCTTCCTTGCCGCGGTGCGGGTTAATGCTGGCGAAAGCAATCGCGATGTCCGAATTCTCTTCCGCGAAGTCCGCGACGGCTTCATTGGAGACCTGCGGCCTGCCGCTCAAGGTTTCATCGACCGTGAACACCACGCAGCCAATCTTGCGCGAACGGTAGTAATCGGCGAGAGCGCGCCGGTCATGCGATGCGCCGCTGTCGCCGAAATACTTCCGCGCGGCCCGGTCCGCGGCGGTGTCGTCGCCGCTATGTTCGATATGGACGTGCACGTCGAGCGCGACAACCGAGTCGACGTCGATGGATCGAGGCTTGTTCATCGCATCCCCGCATTAGGTCATTCACCGAATATCACAGTCTTGTTCTTGTACAAGAGGATTCTGTTTTCGACATGCCACCGGACGGCTCGCGAGAGCACCATTTTCTCAATGTCGCGGCCTTTGGCCACCAGATCCTCCAGAGTATCGCGATGCGTGATTCGTTCGACGCCTTGTTCGATAATCGGCCCGTCATCGAGAACCTCAGTCACGTAGTGGGCGGTCGCGCCGATCAGCTTGACTCCGCGCTCATACGCCTGTCCGTGCGGCTTGCCGCCGACGAACGCAGGCAAGAACGAATGGTGAATGTTGATGATCTGTTGGGGATAGTGCGCGATGAATTCCGGCGACAATACCTGCATGTATCGCGCCAGCACAATCAATTCAATGTCGTTTTCTTTCAGGAGCACCAGCTCCTGATGTTCCGCCTCGGGCTTGTTCTCGCGTGTCACCGGAATGACGCAGTAAGGAATCCCGTAAAAATCCGCGTGCGGTCTGGCATCCTGGTGATTACTCACAATCAACGCAATCTCGCAGGCCAATTCGCCGCACCGGTGCCGGTAGAGCAAATCCACAAGGCAGTGGTCATGCCTGGAAACGAATATGGCCACGCGCGGCCGGCGGCTGGATTGGGCCAGTCGCCAATGCATCGAAAACTGCTCCGCGATCGGGCCGAATTTCTCCGGAAATTCCTTCAAGTCCAATTGAAAGCCGTTGAGGTCCCATTCAATTCGCGCCAGGTAAAATCTTTCCTGGTCTGCCTGGTGTTGCTCGAAATGCAGAATGTTTCCGCCGCGCCGGTAGATGAAGTCGGCAATCGTGGCGTCCAGCCCCGCTCGATCAGGGCATTGAATCAAGAGGATGGCGGAGTTCTTCAAGCGCTTACTCCCGCGTTTGGCGCTTCCACGAGTGTTGAGGGCCGCTCCGAAAATCGGCTCATGACTGCGCGGAGCGCCAGCCGGGCGCGTAGGACGACCGCGCCACTTCCGAATAGGGACACGGGCTTACGATCGCCCGGATTTCGATCTGCACGTGGCGCTCGACCGTGGGTTTCAGCGACCCGCCCCCCTCCTCACCCCACACGAACGTGACTTCGGTTCCTGGAGCCGCGAATTCGTTGTCGAGAACGGCGAGCGTCAGCATCCGGCCTTCGTTCGAACTGTAGCCGCACCATGTGGAAATGCCGATCCGCTTGCCGCCATGCAGGACCTTGTCGTACGGCAACGTGGAATAGACAGCCGACGGGAAATCGAAATATTTGGCCCGGTGTGTTTTTTCAAACATCGTGGAAATCGCGCGTGTTACGTCTTCGCTGTCTAAAGCGAGCGTCACTTTCTTCCGGTGCGGCTCCGACGCCATTCTTTCCAGGGCTTCCCGGCCGATGAAGTCGTGATCGAACTTGACGATCGGTCCATATCCAAGATCGTACGGGGTCAGATAGTAGTCCTCAATTCGATCCGAATAGAAGCTGCCTCCAAGCGACGCGATCGCCTCGTAACTATTTGCGGGCAGCCATTGCCGGTAGGCCTTTAGTTTTTCTCCCGAATAAATCGCCGGCATCGGTGAAGGTATCCATCCGGATTCCAGAGTGTTGGACGAGTAAGCGCGCGCGCCCACGAGTCGCAATCCGAACTCCTCACCGGCACTCACGAGCGCGGCTTTCACCGGCTCGCCATCTTCCCACGGTCCAAACAATTCCAATCCGGGTTGCCCAGCCATGCCGTGGCGCAGCGTGCGGACGCGGCGTCCGGCGATCGTGACGTCCATCATGTGGAAAAATTTAACCTCCGGCACGGGCTTGCCGGTTGCTTTCTCAATCACTTTCATTGCGTTCGGCCCCTGTACCTGGTAGCGGTACGCCTTGCGCAAGATCGGGCCGCTGCGGGCGACGGATCGCTCGTCGCGTTCCAGCCGCACGTTGTATCCGCCAGTCTCACCGTGATACTGCACCCAGCTATGAACGGAAGGGCGCCCAACCAGGTTGAATAAGCCTTCGTCGAGATAAAAGAGAATCACGTCGCCGATCACATATCCGTCGTAATTGCAGGCGACGAACTGTTTGGCCCGGTTGGGCTCGAAACCCTTGAAGCTGTTGACCCCCAGGCGGGAAAGCAGCGCCCGGGCGTCCGGGCCTTGCACGTACATGTCTGTCATGTGGTAAGACTGGTTGTAAAGCACGCAGGTTTGTTGCCACGCCCGCTGCTCATCGCGCCAGTTCGAATATTCCGGAGGCACGACCGGATAAACATAAGGCCCAGTCCGTGAATTCCGCAAAAGTTCTACCGGACTGCGGACAGTCCCGAGCAGTTCTTCCAGACTTCGTGGACTCACGGCGGCCCTTCTACGTGGTGGAATTTTCGAACGATCGATTTCCGATTTGGAAGGCGCGGAAGCATTGCGCCATCGGCTAGACGGTATGTATACATGCTGTATGCATTCTGTCAAGGTCGCCCAACCCGGCCGCCGCCGGCACAGGGTGATTGCCTGCGATGCCCGAAGTTGATACGATCGCTCAGCGGTTCGGAGCGCTTGGATCCTGGCGTTTCCGCTGACGAATTCAAATCGATTTCGACTGCATACATATGGCCGGCAAGAACTCGCGCGTGATCGTAAAAATACGGGAAATGATCCTGCAAGGCGGACTGCCCCCCGGAGAGCGGGTGCGGGAAGTCGAACTGGCAGCCAAACTGGGAGTCTCACGAACGCCGGTTCGAGAATCCTTGCCTACGCTTGCGCAAGAGGGGCTGCTGATCAAGCTGGACACGGGCGGATTCGTGGTGCGTGCCTTCACCGCCCAGGAAATCATGGACGCGATTGATGTTCGTGGTGTTCTGGAGGGTCTCGCGGCTCGAATGCTGGCCGAGCAAGGGCCGCCTCGCCGCTTGATCCACGCCCTGCAAGAATGCCTACGGGAAGGCGATGAGATTTTCGCCAAAGGCCACCTGGTCCATTTGGACGAATGCCGCTACGGCAACATCAACACGCAATTCCATGATCTCATCGTGCACGGAGCGGGAAGCAAAGTCGTCGCCGAGGCCATCGAGCGGAATGGCCGTATACCGTTCGCGTCCGCCCACGCCATTGCCTTCGATCGCGTGGATCTTCCCCGCATGTACGAGTCGCTGCGGTACTACCATCGCCAGCATCATGCGATCGTCCAGGCCCTTGAGAACGGTGAAAGCGCCCGGGTCGCGGCGCTGATGTTCGAGCATGCTTCCGGGGCCAAGGAAAGCATCAATCTGGCCCGTACATCGTCGCGGTCCGCTGCGGCGAATGCAGATGCCCTGCCGTTCGACCACGGCAACGGGAAAATCCCCTAGACCGAAACAGCCCACGAGCGTCAGCGCTCCCGAACCCCCAAAGCTGAAACACGAAAGGTTGACAATTGGCGACTTGGCGCGCACAATCCCGCTATATTCAGTATACTGAACATCGGGGTTCAGAAACGGCAACATCGCGGGCGTGGCCGCTCACCAAATGGAGTTCCTCATGGCTTCGGCAATTCGCGCTGCGGATATGGCGGATAGGGCCTCCAACTCGACGCCCCTTGGACGGATGCTGCGCGGTTACTCGATCGAAGTGAATCCGACGGACGCCAAGGTTGTCGATGCCGCTGTGGCGCGCCTGGACCCGGGTACGGAAGTCTTCCTGACCTGGATACCCGGCGCAGATCCAATGAGCATGGTTGCCCCTGCCGCGGCATTGCGTCGCGCCGGACTTGTACCGGTGCCCCATATCGGCGCGCGCCACATTGAGAGCCCGCATCAGCTCCAGCAGCTCGCAGCGCATCTCGCGGATGAAGCAGCCGTGGACCGCGTCCTGATCATCGGCGGGGATCGCGAAACGCCAGCTGGCCCTTACGACTCCACCCTGGCCGTGATGAAGTCCGGGGTGTTTCAGAAATTAGGAATCACTCGGCTCTGCATCGCCGGATTTCCGGAAGGAAATCCAAACATCTCCGACGCGATCCTTGAAGAGGCTCTCCGCTTCAAACTGGAGTTCGCGCAGAGCGCGGGGCTGGAACTCTCGATCGTCGCGCAGTTCTGCTTCGATGCAGACCCGATCGTCAAATGGCTGCGCGGGATTCGCAGCCGTGGAATCAACGTGCCGGTGAGAGTCGGGCTGGCGGGGCCGGCGAGTCTCACGACGTTGGCGCGCTATGCCATGCGCTGCGGCATAGGCAACTCGTTCCGCGTCCTGACCGAGAAACCGGCCTTCGCGAAGCTTCTCGTCGACAGCGGGCCCGAGCCGATTATCCGCGGAATTGCGGGGGCGATGGATGCGGCCAACGACTCTTCCCTGTCCTTCGGCGTCGCGGGCCTGCATTTCTTTGTTTTTGGAGGGTTCAACAAAACGGTTGACTGGATCAACGCTGCGCGCAGCCGCTAATTCCGCCTTCTCTCACGGCTGACTCGAGCGCCAACCCTTGGCGTAAGTCTCCCGCACCACCTTCGAATACGGAACGGGGCTCACAACGGCTCGGATCTCCGCTTGCTTGTGACGCTCCACGGTCGTTTTCCGAGAACCGCCGTCGGGCTCGCCCCATACGATCTTCACCTCCGAGCCCACTTCCACGTCCGGATCCACCACACCGAGCGACAGCATGGACCGCTCGTTGTAGCTGTATCCGCTAAACATGGAGAGGCCAATGGTCTTCCCACCAACGAGTACGCGGTCATATGAGGCGGAAGCGTAGTTCGATAGCGGCACGTCGAGATACTTGTAGATGTCTCCGGGTTCGAACATCGACGTCAGCACTTTTACGACGTCATCGGCGTTCCATGCGAATGTCACTTTCCTGCGCTGAGGCTTGCCCGCCATTTTTTCGAGCGCTTCTCTTCCGATGAACTCATGATCGAATTTGACGAATGGCCCGTAGCCCAACGCGTACGGTGACATGTAGTAGTCTTCGATATTGCTCGAATCGAAGCTGCCGCCCAGCGATCCCGTGCCTTCGTAACTCGATGCGCCGAGCCATGTCCGGTAGGACTTCATCTTCTCGCCCGTGTACACCGCCGGCAGAGGAGAGGGGATCCATCCGGACTCCAGCGTGTTTGTAGCGTAGGCCCTCGCACCCACTTCCCGCAATCCGTGGTCTTTTCCGGCGTCGACGATGGCCGCTCGAATTTCTTCCCGCTCCTCGTACGGGCCCCAGACTTCGAGACCCGGCGCTCCGGCCATCCCATGCCTCAGCGCCCGCACTTTGCGCCCGGAAATATTGATCTCGCCCATATGGAAAAATTTGATCTCGGGAATCGGCCCCCCATTCATCTTCTCGAGGACCGGCAAGGCGTTTGGACCCTGAATCTGATAGCGGTAACACGACCGCACCACCGCCTTCCCCCTGGGGTTCGACGGCGATCGGTCATCCTTTTCCACCTTCACGTTGTAATCGCCGGACTGTCCGTGGAATTCGATCCAATTCGCAACGGGCGCTCGCCCGACGAACACGAACCTGTTCTCTTCGAGATGAAAAAGGATGCCGTCACCAATCACGTAGCCTTCATAGCTGCACGGCGAGAACTGCTTGGCACGATTCACGGGAAAGTTCGCAAAGCTGTTGGTGCCCAGCGCCGAAAACAACTTGAGCGCGTCGGGCCCCTCCACGTAGACGTTCGCCATGTGATGGGACTGGTCGAATAGAACGGCGGTCTCGCGCCATGCCCGCTGTTCGTCGCGCCAATTCGAGTATTCGGAAGGCACCACGGGATACACGTAGGCTCCGATCTGTGAGTTCCGCAACATGTTCACTGGATTTCCAACACTCTGCAGCAGATCTTCCAGGCTCTTTTCTGGCATCTTGGGTTCTCCTCGCGGCGCAATCTCGTAATCCTGCGAAGCGGAGCCGGTGTCGCACGTCGTGGACGGTGGTTCAGCATACGGAACGTGCCGCGATTTTGCAATATCTTCGAATAGACAAGAACAGGAACCCGGCGGCATACTCTCGGTCAATTGTAGTTGAAACAGGAGACGTCATGAGCCGGCGCTCGCCATTGGTCAGCCTGGAAGAAGTTGGAGAGATCGGCCTCGTTCGCATAGCCAATCCTCCCGTGAACGCGCTAAACCAGGAAGTGAGAACCGGGCTTGCGGAGGCGATCGAAAGCGCCAGGAACAATCCCCGCCTGAAAATCGTCTTGATCGCTTCCGCGGGGCAATTGTTCAGCGCGGGCGCCGACATCAACGAATTCGATCGGCCTTTGGGCGAGCCCGAACTTCAGACAGTGGAAGCCGCAATTGAATCGTCTGCTATCCCAGGAGTGGTCGCTATAAACGGCTTGTGCCTTGGCGGCGCGCTCGAACTTGCGATGGCTTGCCACTATCGCCTCGCGCACAAAAACGCGAAGCTGGGGCTTCCTGAGATCAACCTCGGCATCATCCCCGGAGCGGGAGGAACTCAGCGCCTGCCGAGGCTCGCCGGCGCGAGTCGCGCACTGGACCTGATTCTCTCCGGCGCGCCTGTCTCCGCGTCCCAAGCCAAGTCGATCGGGTTGGTCGATGAAGTTGCCGAAGGGGACCTGCTCGAAGCTGCACAAGACTATTGCCAACAACTGCTGGTCAATCGCGCCGGTCCCCGCCCGGCATGCGACCGGACAGTTCTAACCGGCCTGGACGATGCCACCGTCGCCGAGGCTCTGCGGAAGCACGCGCGCTCCTTAAAAGGACGGACGACTCAAACACTTGTAATCGAAGCGATACGCGCCGCGACCTTGCCGTTCGCGGAAGGTCTCGCGGTCGAGGCGGACTTGTCCCAGCGCTCGCTGACCACCCGCGAAAGCCGCGCTCTGCGCCACGTTTTCTTTGCGGAACGTGCGGCTGGCAAGCTGGATGGCACGTCCGAACCCGCGAGGCAGCCTGAGATCAACCGCGTCGCGATCATCGGTGCCGGAACCATGGGCAACGGGATCGCGATGGCTTTCGCGGACGCCGGCCGGAAGGTTCTGCTGATCGATAACGCGCAATCGGCATTGACTCGCAGTGAGGAATTTATTCGCTCGGCTTATGCCTCTAGTGTGAAGCGCGGCCGTATCGACCAGAAGATTGCGGAGGAGCGCGCGGCGCGCATCACACGGAGTACGGCCCTTGCGGGCGCCGCCGAGGCCGATCTCGCCATCGAAGCTGTGTTCGAAGACATGAATTTGAAGAAGGAGGTTTTGGCCTCGCTCGACGCTTTTCTTCCGGCAGAACGCCCGCTTGCGACGAACACATCAACTCTCTCCGTGACGGAACTTGGACGCGCTACGCAGCACCCCGAACGAGTCCTGGGCCTGCATTTCTTCAGTCCGGCGAACGCCACGAGGCTTCTCGAGATTGTCCGCGGCGACGATACGTCGCGCCAGTCGCTGGAAACCGCGTTCCAGGTCGCCAAGCTTTTGAAGAAAGTGCCGGCTGTCTCGCGCGATGCCTTTGGGTTCATCGGCAACCGCATGATGCTCGACGGTTATTTCCGGGAAGCGGAGCTGCTTCTGCTCGAAGGGGCCTCTCCGGCGCAGGTCGACGCGGCACTCGAGCAATTTGGATTCGCGATGGGGCCGCAACGAGTGAGCGACCTCGCCGGAAATGACGTTGGCACAAAAGCTCGCGAAGAGCTTTACAAGCGTGCAACTCGCCCCGATCCGTACTTCGTGATCGCCGACCGCCTCACGAAGCTTGGAAGGTTGGGCCAAAAAACGGGCCGCGGCTTCTATCGGTACGAGGCTGGCGCGCGGGAAGCCCTGCCGGATCCGGAGGTCGCTGGCATGATCGAAGCGCTCGCGGCGGAACGAGGCATTGCCCGGCGCGAAATCGGCGAGGAGGAAATCGTGGAGCGCTGCCTGCTCACCTTGATAAATGTAGGCGCCCAGGTTCTTGACGAAGGCGTTGCGGCGCGAGCGGCGGACATCGATGTCGTCTGGACCAGCGGCTATGGTTTCCCGCGCCACTTCGGAGGGCCTATGTTCTACGCCGACGAATTGGGGTTGGGACGCGTCATCGAGCGCATTCACCACTACCACGGGAAACTTGGCCACTATTGGCGCCCCGCCGCTCTGATCGATCGACTGGCGGACGCGAAGTCAAGTTTCGGCGCACGGGACCGGCAAGAGGCGAGCCGCGCAAAATGACCGCCTATTTTCCCGAACGGCTGAACCCGCGATCGAGTGGAGCGCGGCTCTCCTGATTGTTCAGATGCACGAATTTTTTGAGCAGGCGAACAAAGACCTTTTGCTCATCTTTGTTCAGCGCTCGCAGCAAGCGCCCGCTCAGAACGTAGGCTGACGGGACCAGCCGTTTTAAGAGTTCCGTCCCGTCCGGAGTGAGATGCAGCAAGCGGTAGCGCCGGCTCTTCATTGGCATCATCCGCCGAACGAGCCCGCGCTCTTCGAGTCTGACCGCCAGATCCGCGGCGGTGGACGTGTCCAGTGCGCACAGCCTTGCCAATGTGACCTGATCAATTCCAGGATGGTCTTGCAAGACGCGGAGCACGCAATATTGAATGGGCGTGACGCCGTTGCGCATCGTCGAATGGAACATGGACACCGCAATCTGCTGCGCCCGGCGAATCAAATGGCCCGGCTCGTCGTAAACATCGATGAATCGTTCGGTCCTATGTTGTTCGGTGCGATTCGAGGCCGCGCGAGGGCGACCCTTCGGTCTCTTCTGCATGGGACAGGTACCTGAGCGGCTCCCTTAACGTCATGCAGCAGCTTAGCACAGCCCTTGCGGCGATGAATTTCATCTATTAAGCTCCGCATATTGAGTACACTCAACGACAGACAGGCTGTGCTCGACGCGCCTTTGCGGCCGGTACGATTTTTCGCGCCCGGCGTTGAGCTGACCCCGCGGCCCGACGGTTCTCTTCTTATGCGGTCGTCGGAGCCGCTGGCCGATTACGACCATCGTATCGGTGACTGGGTCGATCGCTGGGCGCGCGATGCCCCGGGCCGTGTTTTTCTCGTCGAGCAGCTTCCCCAAGGCGAACGAGCCATCACATATCGCGAAGCCCGCGACTCTGCACTGGTCCTCGCGCAGAACCTGCTCGACTACGGTCTAAGTGCGGAACGGCCGCTCGCTATCCTTGCTCCCAACAGCATCGATCATGCCATCGTGATGCTCGCGGCGCTCTACGTCGGGATTCCCGTCGCTCCCATTGCGCCAGCGTATGCCCTTCAAACAGGAGATTTCTCGAAGCTCGCTCACAGTTTTCGTCTGCTGACCCCCGGAATGGTGATCGTGGAAGATGGCGCGCTGTACGCCAAAGCGATTCGCGCGAGCCTCGATCCGGGTGTCCCCGTGGTCGCGTTTCGCAACGCAGAACCGTCGTTAAACATGCGGTCGCTTGCCTCGTTGCAGCATGACGTTGGCGCGCTCAACGCAGTCGCGAACGCGGCGGCGCAAGTATCCCGCGAAACGATCGCAAAGTTCCTGTTCACCTCCGGTTCAACGGGCGTCCCGAAAGCGGTCATCAACACGCACGGCATGCTCTGCGCCAACGCCCAGATGAAGCGCCAGATCGCCCCCGTCCTCGCCGATGAACCGCCGGTCATGGTGGACTGGGCTCCGTGGAATCACACCGCGGGCGGAAATAGCAACTTCAACATTGCTTTGTATCATGGGGGTACGCTGTATATCGATCCTGGCAAACCCACCCCAGCTCTCATCGGTGCGAGTATTGAGTTGCTGCGCCGCGTTGCACCTACTATTTATTTCAACGTTCCGAGGGGGTTCGAGCTGCTGATTCCCTACCTCGAATCCGATCAGGACTTGCGAAATCGTTTTTTTAGCCGGCTTAAATTTATCTGGTACGCGGCAGCTTCGATGCTCCCCGCCACCTGGTACGCGCTCGAAAAGCTGGCTGTCGAAACGGTGGGGCAAAGAATCTTAACGGTGACGGGACTCGGGATGACCGAAACGAGCCCCATCGCGCTTTTCGGCAATGAGCACGCAAATGGGCCGGGCGTCGTCGGCGTCCCCGCCGCGGGGCTGGGCCTCAAGCTCGCGCCCCACGACGAGAGTTTCGAAGTAGGCTATCGCGGCCCCAACGTCACTCCCGGTTATTGGCGGGACGCGGAAGCCACCAGGCTAGCGTTTGATGCGGACGGCTTCTTTTGCTCGGGTGATCTGTTGAGTTTCATCGATCGCGAGCGGCCTGGAGCCGGGCTCCGCTTCGACGGCCGGATCAAGGAAGATTTCAAACTGAGTTCCGGAACAAAAGTGAGTGCCGGCAAATTGCGCCTGGACGCACTCGACGCGATGCGGCCGCTGGCCTCGGACATCGTGATCGTGGGCGCCGATCGTACCGACGTGCGCATCCTCATTTTCCCGGATTGGGAAGTGTGCGCGAGGGCCGCTGGTCTTAGTCGAGCTTCTTCTTCGGCTGAAATCGTTGCAAGCGCGCCGCTTCGAACCGAGCTACAGAAGCGGCTGGAAAGCCTTGCGGCCACCGGAACGGGCAGCTCCAACCGTGTCGTCGCAGCCCTGCTCGTCGAGACTCCCCCGTCTCATGCGGCGGGGGAGTTAACCGAAAAGGGCACGGTGAACAGCCGAGTTCTCCAACGGAACCGCCCGGAACTGCTCGAAATTCTGTACGACGATAAGAACTCGAAGGTCTTGCGCGTACCGCGCGCTTCCGTACAGGGCTAGAACCCTTCATCCCGCACGAACCGGGCGGGGCCGGACCGGCTTAAATGCTTATTCGCTTTAGAAACCCGAAAACTCCTTCCTTCCACGGTACTGGATGCCCGGTAGTTCTTCTTGACGCCGCCAATGTACACAGATGTATGCAAGATTATGCTTGACAACTGGTAACCAACCCGGTAAATCTGCGTTCATTATAGGGTGGCGTTTCAAATACTGATCTCCTAGATCGTTTCTGTCTGGTTTTCGGCCCCGGCTTTCCTAAAAATATTGAGGTGAAAACATGGCTCGACGTTCTTGCGTATGGGTGATCGTCGCAGGTCTGTTTTTTGCCGTAGTGGCGGCGCCATTGCGGGCCCAAGTGGGCGCAACCGGCGCTACTCTAATCGGCACCGTGAAGGATGCCTCGGGTGGCGCCGTCGTCAAGGCCAACATCACTCTGCGCGATGTCGGTACGAACCGCACCTACACGGGCACCTCCAACGAGAGCGGGCTTTTCGTCCTCGCCAGTGTGCCGCCCGGAACCTACGAGTTGACCGCTGAAGCGCCCGGCTTCGCCAAATTCACCCAGGCCGGAATCGTCTTGACCGTCGGGCAAACAGCCAATGCGGATGTCGCTTTGAAAATAGCCGGCGGCGAGCAAAACGTCGTGGTGACCTCCGAAACGCCGGTCATTGAGCCGACCAAGACCGAAATCAGCCAGGTGGTGCAGCCGGAGCAGATCCAGGCACTCCCGATCAGCAACCGCCTCTTCACCGATTTTGCCCTTCTTACGCCCGGTGTGGCCACCAGCCGCACCAGCCTCGGCGCAACGTTCACCGATTTTCAAACCACCCAAATTTCCTTCGGCGGCATGCGCTCCTTTAGCAACGAAATCATGGTCGATGGCGCCGATTTCATCAGTATGCACACGGGTGTGCAGCGCGTGACTCCCCCTCAGGACTCGGTGCAGGAATTCCGCGTGGTGAATAACAGCTTCGGCGCCGAATACGGCCGCGCCGCGGGTGGAATCGTTAACATCGTCACGAAGTCGGGCACGAACGTCCTTCACGGTTCGCTCTACGAGTATTTTCAAAACAGCGCCACGGACGCGCGCGGCCTCCTGCAGCCGGCTCCTCTGCCCCACGAACTCCGGCAGAATTCATTCGGCGGAACGATTGGCGGGCCCATTCGCAAGGACCAAACTTTCTTCTTTGCGAATTACGAGGGAAAGCGGCGCGCGGAGTCGCCTACTTACCCGCCTGACCTGGTCAACAACCTCCAACTGATCGACGACGCGAAGGCGTTGATGGGCCTGGCCCCTGAGGGCTGCTTCACCGGTTTGAGCTCCTGCACGGGCAGTAACGTGAGCTACATCGACAGTTTCCTGAAGACGGACAATGAGGACACGGGATTTGTCAAGCTGGATCAGCAGATCCACGGGAGCAACCACCTCGGCATTCGCTACAACGCGGGAGATATTCGGGCCGACGGACTGTTGGTAGGACAGACGCTAGACGGAGGCGGCATCGGCGTCCCCAGCGGCGGGCGCGATCTCCGCGTGCGCGATCAATCGGTGTTTGGCACTCTGGACTCGACGCTGAAACCGAACCTGGTGAACAGTGTGCTGGTGCAATGGAATCGTCGCCACTACAATTTTCCGGGCGCCACCGGCCAGCCTGACTTCAGCATTACCAACGATCTCGAGCTCGGCCACAACTTCGGAACGGATGATCAAAAGTACGAGAGCCGCATCCAGTTCTCCGACTCACTTTCCTGGAGTAAGGGAACGCATGTAATTAAATTCGGTTTCGACGGCAACTACATTAAGGATTCCGATACATTTCCGGGCTTTACTCCGGTGCGCGCGATCGTCCCGACGGCCGGACCCAGCCCCATCGGCTGCTTTGCCGTTTTTGCGGCGTACTATAACAGCAAGCTTGCAAGCCCGGCTCCGCTCCCGGCCGACGTCAACGCAGCCACGCAGGAATGCGGTCTGCCTCCTGGGGATCACGGCGTAGTATTCACGTATGCCGGCACGCCGCTTCCAGCCGCTGCCACGGCCTGTTCGGCGAGTCCCTGCGCCCCGCTGGTAACCGTTGCCGGCGGAAACGCACTCAACACGTCGACGTGGGCCAATGCCTTTCCGCCGTCGCTGTTTGGGAACTACACCCACCGGATTAATCATGGATACTGGGGGTTTTTTGCTCAGGACAGTTGGCGTGTCACTCCCAAGCTGAATTTGAACTACGGTGTCCGTTGGGATTTCGAGTCCGGTCTCTCGCAATACGTCAACAACGATTTTCGCGGCGCGCAGCCACGGCTGGGGATCGCCTATTCCCCGGACAGCAAGACGGTTATTCGCGCCGGTTTCGGTCTGTTTTTCGACCGGTATGACATGACGTTCTTCTTCGTTCCCAACACACAGAAAGTGGTGGCAGGCTATCTCTGTGGAAACAGCGCCCCGTCCTCCATCGCCAGCGCCTGCCAAGCCGCAGGAATTCTGGGGCAGAACCTGACTGGCATCGCTTCGAATCAATTGCAGGCCACCCAGGGTTATCAACTGTTTGGCTTCCCCTCTTCCCAGGGCGCCGCGGATATCGCAGCGGGCGTCATCAAGACCGGCGGCTACGACGGAATCGACGGCGGAAACATCGAAATGGCGGGTACCTGCCTGCTGAACGGCGCCTGCGGAGTCGGCGAAGGCGGCATGGAGCACAACAGCAAATTGCCTTACGCCGAACAGGGCAGCTTGGAAATCGACCGGCAATTCGGCGGCGGCTTCGCCCTCAGCCTTAGTTATCTCTTTGTTGCAGCGCACCATCTCGTGCGCGGCAACAACATCAATATTCCCTGCCCTGTGGGGACAACCAAGTCCGCGGCGCCCACCGATCCGCTCGCGATTTTCCCGGGGGGGCCGGGTGAGTGGGTGCCGGGTCTACTGAATGCGGATGGGACGGGCTCCCCGTGCGCGGGCACTCCGACCCTCAGTTCCGGGCCGATCGCGGGTCTGGGCCCATTTTTCGGCGGGGCTCTCAATTCCGGCCTGCAAACGATCAGCGCCGGACTGATGGACTACAACAATGACGTGGCCAACGCCGTCTACCACGGCTTGAACGTAACCGGTATTGAAAAGATTGGCCGGTACTTCACCATGACCGCCAATTACACTTACTCGCACACCATCGACAACGGAAATTTCACGACGTTCATCAATCTCCCGGTGAACCAGTTCGACTACAACGCGGAACGCTCCAATTCCAACCAGGATCTCCGTCACCGTTTCGTGGATAACTTCAGTCTGATGGCGCCGGGCACCGGCTGGTACCGGAACTTCACTCTGAGCGGCATTGTGACCATTGAAACCGGACGGCCATTCACTATCTTCTACGGGAACGATACGCTCGGAGATATTGCCGGTGTGGCGACGGACCGCGTCGGCGGGGCTCCCCTCAAGGCGAATTGCCCGTCCGTTAGCCAGTGCAACACCATGATTCCGCGGAACACCTATTACGGGGACCCCATGCGGACTCTCGATTTGCGCGTCTCCCGCGCTTTCAAGTTTCCAGAGAATCGACAACTTGACGTGAGCGTTGACGCGTTCAACCTGTTGAATCGTCCGAATGTGGACGAGGTAACGTCCGTCTACGGTTCACCGGTTTTCTGTGGCACCACACCGACGATTCCCACTCGCTACAAGGATGCTACGAGCCTCGCCATCCAACACGGGGCAGCTTCTACAGTCTGCCCGGCCGGACAGATTCCAGCGGGTCCCGTGCCGCAGGCTGGATCTCTGGCATTCACACCGGTCACAAGCAACTTACCGACATGCAATTTCGCCCCTGCTTGCCCGGCGGCGCTTCTCTTTATTCCATATCAACCGAATCCCAGTTTCGGGTTGCCTCGGACCATGTTCAACGCGAGGCAGCTGCAGGTATCCGCGAAGTTCACTTTCTGAGGTAGTTCGCAAAGAACGCGCAGGCCGTACGACCCACAGATCGGGTTTGTCGGCCTGCGTCCTCAGGGTTTTTATTTTTTGAATTGCGGCCTCGCCGGATGGTCAGATCTCCGCGGCAACGTCGCGATGAATCTCAAGCAGCTTCTTCAGCGACTGGTCCCCGGGTCTGCGGCCGAGACCACACTCCGTAGCAATTCCCGTCGGTCCCGAAAAGTGGCGTTTGAATGTCGCAAGCCGCTTCAGGCTTCCGTCGACTCCGTCGGTGTAGTGAATGAGCCCGGCATAGACGGTGCCATTTCCGAATTGGAGATTTTCCAACGGCGCAAAATAGGCGTCATCGCTGCGGTGCCGCGGCACCGACATCTGCACATGACTGATCGGGCGCGGCGAAGCCGCCTGCGCGCGATTGGCCATTTCCACGCTGGTCCGAAGATCGGCGGGATCCTTGAAATGCTTGTGATGAAGGTCTCCATAGCAAAGATGCATGCCGACAGGAACATCTCCGGGAATGGGAGCGTTCAGTTCCCGAATGTACCGGACAAAGCGGTCCATCGGCGCGCCGTTCGGTTTGAATTGCATCGGCGGAGCATCCGGCAAGTGATCGCCGTGCTCGAGTGCGACGGTTTCCCAGTTGATGTCCCACTGAAGCACGAGATCTTCGTGAGGGATCCGTTGGCACAGGCGGGCAACATCGCGCTTCATCACATCGACGTAAGCGTCCACCAGCAGGTCCATGTCGCGGGCATTGCTGGTAAAGAGCCGGCAGGAATCGTCTGGGAACGGCAGCGACTGCTGGAAACGTACTCCTCGAGGGATCACGCCCTGATCGCGCAGCCGGCAGAACACCTTGTAAGACGCAGCAGCCTCATCGGGATAACCAAGCGTCTCGATGCGCGCCAGTTTCGTCACACCCTTTTTTACGCCGTACAACTGCAACGTGTCATAACCCTTGGGAACGAAATCAGGCAGCCCGCCGCCCGCGGGAACGACTGGACGAATCAATTCCAAATCCGGATGCGTCGCCCAGGTATTGACAACCACGTAGTAGATCCAGAATCGCCTCACACCGAATTCGCCATCGGTGAAGCCGATCGCAAGATCTCCTAGAATGGGGGCGACGGTGCGAAAGACTTCCTCGGCGCTATTTCCGGGAACTCCGCCTACTAACAGAACCGGCCTGGCAGCCTTCGACATGGAAGGCACCTCGATTCTTGTCGTGTGGAACCACAACGACATATTTTCCATCAACTGCGGATATTGGAGCTTTCGCGCATGATACTCCCAATTTTAATTTTTCGCCAAGGAACACGGATTGCCTTCGGACGAGGGAAGTGATTTACTAGCCCTCACTTCCCGAGAAATTCGGCCCGCAGAATCGAGCGCATCGATGCCGGAAATCGAAGTACCCGTCCTGATTGTCGGAGGCAGCCTGGTCGGCATGTCTACCGCGCTC